>Ga0209535_1000281_pt1 | contig 35043 bp, 32 predicted proteins | sample LinPmetageLP28_FD_184041 | JGI IMG/M metagenome (GOLD analysis project Ga0209535, IMG submission 184041) | Marine viral communities from the Pacific Ocean - LP-28 (SPAdes) (version 2) | ecosystem: Environmental > Aquatic > Marine > Oceanic | place: Pacific Ocean | collected 2009-08-22
AAGGAATTCAAGGAAGACAGGGTATTCAAGGTAAACAAGGTACAATTGGTTTACAAGGTATTCAAGGTAAACAAGGTACAATTGGTCTTAGTATAACGGGTGCACAAGGTATCCAAGGTAAACAAGGTACAATTGGTCTTAGTATAACGGGTGCACAAGGTATTCAAGGTAAACAAGGTACAATTGGTCTTAGTATAACGGGTGCACAAGGTATTCAAGGTAAACAAGGTACAATTGGTCTTAGTGTAACGGGTGCACAAGGTATTCAAGGTAAACAAGGAAGACAAGGAATTCAAGGAAGACAAGGTATTCAAGGAAGACAGGGTATTCAAGGAAGACAGGGTATTCAAGGTACAATTGGTCTTAGTATAACGGGTGCACAAGGTATTCAAGGTAAACAAGGTACAATTGGTCTTAGTGTAACGGGTGCACAAGGTATTCAAGGTAAACAAGGTACAATTGGTCTTAGTGTAACGGGTGCACAAGGTATTCAAGGTAAACAAGGTACAATTGGTCTTAGTGTAACGGGTGCACAAGGTATTCAAGGTAAACAAGGTACAATTGGTCTTAGTGTAACGGGTGCACAAGGTATTCAAGGTAAACAAGGAAGACAAGGAATTCAAGGAAGACAAGGTATTCAAGGAAGACAAGGTATTCAAGGAAGACAGGGTATTCAAGGTACAATTGGTGCTGGTACTACAGGTACACAAGGTACAATTGGTACAACAGGCCCAGTAGGAGGAAGTAATACTCAAGTACTTTACAATAATAGTGGTACAGCAGCAGGTTCAGCTGATATGGTATTTCAAAATACTTCTGGATTATTAAATGTTGAACAATTAAATGTAGGATTAGCATTAGGAACTTCAACAACAACTGATGGTTTAATTAAAGCAGAAAATGATGTTATAGCATTTGCAACATCAGATAAAAGATTAAAAACAAATATCATAAATATACCAAATGCTTTAGATAAAGTAATAATGATGAATGGTATTAAATTTGATTGGTTAGAATTTGAAGCTAATAAAACAAAAGCTATACATGCTAATGAAGGATCAGATATAGGTGTTATAGCACAAGAAATAGAAACAATATTCCCAGAATTAGTTACAACTAGAGCTAATGGTTATAAGGCGGTTAAATACGATAAATTAGTAGCTGTATTAATTGAAGCCGTTAAAGAACTAAAAGCTGAAGTTGATGAATTAAAGAAAAAATAAATTAATTAATATGGCAGAAGTAAGTTTATCAGAAGCATGGGCTAATATAATTAAAATGTGGGATGTTACTTCATATTATAGTACAACTGCTAATATTTCATTACAAGCTGCTCAAAATGTAATAGGAGCCCAGGCATCTATTCCTGATGTAGGTACTACAGTAAATCCTGAAGGTAATTATTCTCAAGCATCAAGTTTATATGGTTTTAATTATAATTTACAAGGTACAGTAAATTCAGGGTTCCAAAGAACAATGAAAACATCTGCTGTAACAGGTGATTGGTGTAATACTATGTTTATACCTTTTGAAACATCATATAGAGTAATGGCAATGAATGATGGTGGTACTGTATTAAGAAAAAATGGTGCTTTAGTAGCTAATTTAGCATCTAGAGGAAGTATAAATGCTTTTACCTCTTTAGTTGTAGGAGATCAAATATGGTGTGATAAACCCTATACTCTTTATCAACCCTCTACTCCAGGATTAATAGGAGCATATGCGGGGTATGGTGGATTTGCTTTTGCAACAAGAAGAGATAGAGCTACTATTAAATTCTATTTTCAAAATTTAGATAATTCTAGAACAACTACTGTTCAAGTAATGTTTACTGCAACAGGAGGAAGTAATGTAACTAGTATGACTGCTGTCCATGAAGCAACTTTAGCAGCTGCTTCTACAGGTAATGCAGGAAGTGATAATACTTATTCTACTTCGACAACAGGAAATTATTATATTTTAGCAGATGGTCCTATTATATGTTGGAGAGGACAAGCACCATCAAATGATTGTATGCCCTTATTTCCTTTATCATTAGAAGGACCCATATATGGTTGGTTTTCAACAGGAGGTCATACATTTGCAGTAAATGCTGCACAAGTTGGAAGAACTAATTCTGGGGGTGGAGATAATATTATAGGGAGATCTTCAGCTAATAGTACATCAACTATAATTAGTTTAAGTAGTGGAAGAGATGTTACAAATACTAGTATTTCGGGGACACCGGCTGGAGGAAGTTATTTTTCAGGTGAGTGTGTAGCTATTTATGGTGATGAACCAGAGTTAACATTATTTGGAGCAGAGTCACAAGCAGATGGAAATGGATCAGAAATGACGCCTTTTACTACAAAACATGCACATGGAAGAGGAACAATAGTAGGAGGAACTTGTGCATGGAATGCTTTTGTATCACAAGGTTTTTCAGGATCAACACCATCTCCCCCAGCATATGCAGATGTAATTATGAGATTTAATTCATCAGGTACTTTTCAAGAAGCAGAATCATTTAGTGGTCAGAATACAACTGCTCCCCACTCATCAAAAGCTTATTTTGGAAACTCATTAGGAACAGGAACATCAGCTAATTCAGGAGATTTTTTCTTATGTAATGTAGAAGTTCAAGGTTTTTGTGATACAGATTCGGGTGATAAAGATGAAACAGTTAATATTATGTCTAATGATATTACTTTACCAACTGCAAATTCACATAATTTATATGGAGATGCTTTTTCATCAGGAACTCCAGGGACAGTTACACCTTGGGACACCAGTGAATTTGCATGTGATGATCTAACTAGTGGAGCAGCTCAAGGTGGTACTGTATATTCACCTGATTCTACATTAGCTCTAGGATCAGTAATATTTTGGGATACAAATTTTCTTTATCCTGTTAATGGTCAAAATGGGTATGTTGGTACAGGTGCAGGAAGATCATTTTCTGAATTCCAATTAGGTTATAATGGAATTTTAAAAACTGCTCCAACGGCTTGCTAGATGTATACTTTTTTAAAAGATAAAATTTTAGACGAAAATGAAAAAGAAATAATGATGGAGTGGGAAACTCCCATTATGAAAGAACATGCTAAAGTTGTAACTGAAAATGGTGGTGATATATTAGAAATAGGATTTGGAATGGGTATATGTTCAAATTTTATCCAACAACATAATATAAAATCTCATACTATAATTGAAATTAATAATCAAGTATTTAGTAAATTATTAGAATGGGCTAAAGATAAACCTAATGTTATTCCTATAAAAGGTGATTGGTTTAGTAGTATTCCTAATAAAAAATATGATGGTATAATGCATGATACGTGGGAAGATAAAAATTTTTATAATCTAGTACCTACAGTAAAAAAATATTTAAAACCTAAAGGAATAATAACTTATTATAATCCTTTTACAAAAGAAGGATCAGAACACACTTCTAAAATAAATAATGGAAAAATTACTTTTACCCATGTTAATGTTAATCCTCCTATTAAAGAAATGAAATACAAATACTTTACTAGAAAAGATTATTATTGTATTAAAATGGTTGTTGATTAAACAATTTTTTTCCATATTTATAACAAAATATAAATTATGGCTGTAATTCCTATTTATCCCGGTTCATCATCCTTTTTTCCTGGAGACACACCTTTTGGATTTTATGATCAACAATATGACTTTCAAGTAGATGCCGATAAAGTAGTAACATATGTTGCAAGAAGATTAGGTTATCCTATAATGGATGTTGAATTACAAGATTTAAATTTTTATGCTGCATTTGAAGATGCAGTTACAACTTATGGTAATGAATTATATGCTTATAAAGTAAGAGAAAATTATTTATCTATTGAAGGATCACCAACTGCTTCAAATTTAAATCATGAATTAATAACTCCTAATTTTGCTAGTGTAGTAAGATACTCAGAACAATATGGAGAAGAAGCAGGTACTGGGGGTACTACAACTTGGTATTCAGCATCAATTCCTGTTACAGCTAATCAACAAGATTATGATTTAAAAACATTTGCATCAGCTTCTTTGGGGTTAGATAATAAGGATTTTATTGAAGTAAAAAGAGTATTTTTTGAAGCAACCCCTGCAATTGTTAAATTTTTCGATCCTTATGCTGGTACAGGTACAGGAATAATGAATATGATGGATTCTTTTGGGTGGGGAAATTATTCTCCTGCAACTAATTTTTTATTAATGCCTCTTAACTTTGATATTGCAAAAATTCAAGCAATAGAAATGAGTGATACAGTTAGGAGATCACAGTTTTCATTTGAATTAATTAATAATAATCTAAGAATATTTCCAATACCCCAACAGAATGGGCATTTAAATATACAATATATAAAATTATCTGAAAGAAATAATCCTATATCTAAATATCCTAAAGGACAATTTAACGTAACAAATGTTTCAAATGTTAACTATTGTAATCCTAATTATTGTGAAATTAATTCTATTGGTAGAAGTTGGATATTTGATTATACTTTAGCTGTATGTAAAGAAATATTAGGATATATTAGAGGTAAATATACACAAGTACCAATTCCTGGAGCAGAAGCAACATTAAATCAACAAGATTTACTATCAGCTGCATCAGATGAAAAATTAGCTTTAATTACAAGATTAAGAGAGTATTTTGATGAAACATCAAGAAGTAATTTATTAGCGGTTAAGGCAGCTGAAGCAGAATCATTACAAAAAATAGAAGCAGCAGTACCTTACCCAATTTATATAGGATAATATGGCATTATTTGGAGGAGCAAGAGACGTAAGTATGTTTAGGGGTATTAGTAGAGAACTAATGTGGGATGTTATTGTTCAAGAATGTGCAATTTATAAATTTAGATTAGAAGAAACTAATGTTAATATTTATGGTGAAGCTGCTGAAGAAAAATATTATGAAGCCCCAATGTTACTTAATACCTTAGTTGATAGAAAAGATCAAAGTTCTCCTAACACAGATTTAGGTATTGATTTTGCTGGAGGTCGTACATTTAAATTTTTAAGAGATGATTTATCAGGAGTAAAAGCTAATGGATCAGGTAATATAGGAGTAATTGTTCCACAAATTGGGGATATAATATGGTATGAAAATGGATATTATGAAATTTATAATATTATTAATAATCAATTATTTGTAGGTAAAGACCCAGATTATCCTAATAAAGATGATAATGGATATAATGCTATGGGTAATTCAGATTTAGAAAATTTTGGCTATGATGTATCAATAATAGCAGAAGCTCATTATGTACCTGCTGATAGAGTAGGCATTTCAGAAGAAAGATTAATATCAAGTATAAAACATGTCAAGTAGAGGAAGAAAAGTAGTACCAAAATCTCAAAAAGAGATAAGTAATGGAATGCATCATCCTTATTCTAAGGAATCAGGCAATCCTAATAATGCTGCTTATGAAAGAACTAATAGAAGTAATCAAGTTTCTTTTAAGGGTGATACTGTAAAACCCTTCTCAGTTGGTTTATATGACATTGATGAAACTATATTATATTACTTTAATAATGTAATAAAACCTACAGTTATTCAAAATGGTAGAAGAGAGGAAGTTCCTGTTATCTATGCTGATTCTGAAAGGTGGAATCAAATTCAAAAAGATGGATATTTTAGGGATAGAAAAGGTAGAATAATGATGCCTTTAATTACTTTTAAACGAACTAATATTGAAAAAAATAGAAGTATTACTAATAAATTAGATGCTAATTTCCCTAATAACTATAGAGTATTTGAAAAATCTTATAATAATAAAAATACATATGATAGATTTAATATATTAAATAATAGAAGACCTGTTAAAGATATGTATGCGGTTGTTGTTCCTGATTATGTAACTTTAAATTATGATTGTATTATCTCAACATATTATATGGAACAGATGAATGGAATAATAGAAGCAATAAATTATGCATCAGATTCATATTGGGGTAATCCTGAAAGATATCAATTTAGAGCAAGAATAGACTCAGTAGCAACTAATATTGATATGCCTGCAGATCAAGATAGGTTAGTAAAAAGTACTTTTAGTATAAAAATGTATGGGTATATAGTGCCTAATATTCTCCAAAAAGATTTATCTTCAATTAAAAAATATAATTCTAAAGCATCAATTACATTTAATAGTGAAATGGTAAGTAATATAAATGATGTAAATGCTCCTCAACCTAATAGGACAAACATTGATTTCACAGATAATGTAAATTATGTAGATCCTCCTTCAACAAGAGTACCTAATAATAGAATAAATACAAATAGAATACCACCATCCCCCGCACAAGAATAGTTAAAATAATTTAATTTTTAAATAGTCTATTAATATGTATAATTGATAATAGAATTAATAATTAATTAAAAATAAAAGTAATGTCCAAAATAAAAGTTTTAACTAAAGAAGAAATTGAAAAAATTAAAAAAGTAAGAGAAGATTTCCAAATTTTAGTAGGTAATGTAGGAGAAGTTGAAGTAGCTATAATAAATCTTAATAAAAATAAAAAAGAATTAGGAGATAAAATATTATTAATTCAAGAAAAAGAAAAAGAAATAGCTATAGACTTAGAAAAAAAATATGGTAAAGGAAATATCTCATTGGAGACAGGAGAATTCACTCCAACAGAGTAGTTTTTTAAAAAAAACACAATATTTATAATAAAATAAAACAATATATAAAATGGCAGAAGTATTAATATCACCGGGTGTTTTAGCAAGAGAAAACGACCAATCACAAATAACAGCAGGACCAGTACAAGCTGGAGCTGCAATTATTGGACCAGCTGTAAAAGGCCAACAAAATATTCCTAAATTAGTAACTAGCTATTCTGAATATTTAGCTAATTTTGGTAGTACATTTTTAAGTGGATCAAATCAGTTTACTTATTTTACCTCTATTTCAGCTTATAATTATTTCCAAAATGGAGGAAGTACATTATTAGTAACTAGAGTAACTCCAGGAGCTTTTAGTGCAGCTACCTCATCAGTAGTACCAACAGGATCTGCTGGAACATTAGCTGCAAGTGTATCTCCTTTTACACTAGAAACATTAGCTCATGGTAACATAATGAATTCTGGCCCTCAAGCTGATGTTGGAACTAACGGAACATTAACATCAGGATCAACTGATAATTTTAGATGGGAAGTTACATCTCCAAGTACATCATCAGGTGTATTTTCATTATTGATAAGACAAGGTAACGATACTCAAACTTCTAAACAAGTAGTTGAAACTTACTCAAATCTATCCTTAGATCCATTAGCTACAAATTACATTTCAAAAGTAATTGGTGATCAGGTACAAACAGTAAGGGGATCAGGAACTGAAGTTTATTTACAATCAACTGGATCATATCCAAATGCCTCTAGATTTGTAAGAGTTAGTGAAGTTGCTGCTCAAACTCCAAATTATTTTGATAACGCCGGAAGTCCAAAAGATATATTTACAGGATCAATACCAGCTGCATCCTCAGGATCATTTGGTGGTGGTATAGGTGACATATCAGGAAGTGGTGACCCATCAAAATTCTATCAAAACATTAATGATGTAGATTCTCAAGGTTTAGTAGGTACAGATTATACTACAGCAATTAATTTATTAGCTAATAGAGATGATTTTAGATATAATTTAATTACTTCACCAGGTTTAATATTAGCAAATGGTACTACAGGAGCAGGTTGGACATCAATTCAATCAAATTGTGAAAATAGAGGAGATGCAATATTTGTAGGTGATTTAGTTAATTATAATTCTTCATTAACCCAAGTAACAGGACAAGCAGCTTCAGTTGATTCTTCATATGTAGCTACATATTGGCCTTGGTTGCAGGTAATTGATCCAGATTCAAGAGATTTAGTTTGGGTTCCAGCTTCAACAATGATTCCAGGTGTTTATGCTTTTAATGATAGAGCAGGTGAGCCATGGTTTGCCCCAGCAGGTATTAATAGAGGTGGATTAGGAGCAGTTAATCAAGCAGAAAGAAAATTAACTAATACTAATAGAGATAATTTATATACTGGAAAAGTAAATCCTATAGCTTCATTCCCAGGACAAGGAATTGTAGTATTTGGACAGAAAACACTTCAAACTAAAGCATCAGCTTTAGATAGAGTAAATGTAAGAAGATTATTAATAACACTTAAAAATTACATTTCACAAATCGCTGACACATTAGTATTTGAACAAAATACTGCAGCTACAAGAAATACATTCTTAAGTCAAGTTAATCCTTACTTAGAGTCAGTACAACAGAGACAAGGTTTATATGCATTTAAAGTTGTAATGGATAATACAAACAACACACCAGATGTAATTGATAGAAATGAATTAATTGGTGCTGTTTATTTACAACCAACTAAAACAGCTGAATTTATTTACCTAGACTTTAACATTTTACCAACTGGAGCAACATTCCCAGTATAAAAGTTAAAAAATATAATATTTATAATAAAATAAAACAACACAAAAAATGGCAGTATTAGATCCCAACGAAATATTTTTCACCGCTTTTGAACCAAAAGTAGCTAATAGATTTGTATTGTATGTTGATGGTATACCATCGTATATAATCAAAGGAGTTAGTGGAATGGGGTTCGCGCAGGATGAAATAGTATTAAACCATATAAACACTTATAGAAAAGTAAAAGGTAAATTAAGATGGAATGATTTAACAATGGAATTATTTGATCCAATTACCCCTTCGGGAGCTCAAGCAGTAATGGAGTGGACAAGATTACATCATGAATCAGTTACTGGTAGAGATGGTTATTCTGATTTTTATAAAAAAGATCTAACTATTGATGTATTAGGTCCTGTAGGTGATGTAGTATCAGAATGGATTATTAAAGGAGCATTTATTAAAGATGCTGGATTTGGTGACATGAACTGGGATGATGACACCACTGTAATGAATATTTCATTAACAATAGGAATGGATTATTGTGTATTAAATTTCTAAAAAAAATAACATATTTTACATTTAAGCTTGGCTTCGGTCAAGCTTTTTTGTATATTATATATGTATAATAAAATTAAGTTATTAACAAATAAAAACTATGTCTGAAAATAAGTTTAAATTCCCAACAGAAGAAGTAGAATTACCATCAAAAGGTCTATTATATCCTGAAAGTCATCCATTAAAATCTGGAAAGATTGAAATGAAATACATGACTGCTAAAGAAGAAGATATATTGACAAATCAAAATTATATAGCTAAAGGTATTGTATTAGATAAATTATTACAATCTTTAATTGTTACTAATGTAGAACTTAAAGACATATTAATTGGTGATAAAAATGCTATTTTAATTGCTTCTCGTATATTAGGATATGGTAAAGATTATAAAATTAGGTATAATGGTCAAGAACATACTGTAGATTTAAGTTTATTACAAAATAAGAAGCTTGATGAGAAATTATTTAAGGGTGGAAAAAATGAATTTGATTGGGAACTACCACATTCTGGAACTAAATTAACATTTAGATTATTAACTGATGGTTTAGATAAAGAAATTGAAGCAGAAATTAAAGGTATTCAAAAAATTAATAAAGGAGCATCACCTGAAATTTCAACAAGAATGAAATATTTAATTACTTCAGTAGAAGGTGATTCATCCGGTAAAACTGTTAGAGATTTTGTTGATACTTATCTTTTAGCTCGAGATGCAAAAGCATTAAGGGATCATATAATAAAAATACAACCCGATATAGAATTAAAAGTCACAATTACTAATGAGTATGATGAGCTTGAAGAAATAGATGTACCAATTTCTTTAAATTTTTTTTTCCCTGACGCCAACTGAAGCAGCTCAATATAGAAGTAATATTTTTTCACAAATTCATGAAATAGTTTTTAATGGTAAGGGAGGCTATGATTGGGATACTGTATATAATATGCCCATATGGCTTCGTAATTTTACATTTAAAAAATTAGATGAATTTTATAAACAACAAGCAGAAGCTCGGAAACCTAAAAAGAATAATGATATAGATTTATCTAATCCTAATAAATCAAAACTTCCCCCTAAAAGAACAGTTTCACCTCCTACTTATGTTACAAAAGCATCGAGAAAATAGTATTTTTTAATATTTATAACAAAATATCTCCATGGTTAAAAAGAGCAAAGCTCAAATAAATGCAGAAAAGAGTGCAAAAGAAACAGCTATAGTTGTTGAGGATGCTTTAAGAAATATTGCTGATAAAGTAGGTGATATATTTAAAGAAGCTCTTTCTTCAACTGATAATGTAGCTAAAGCAGTAGCTAAAGATCTTACAGGATCATTAAATTCACTAGCTAAAGTATCAAAAGATTTAGCAAATGCTAATAGTAAAGCAGCTGAAGGAGCATTTAGACAAGCTGATGCTGCTAAACTTATCCAACAAAGACAAGCTAAAATAGCACAAATTAATGCTCAGATTGAAATGCTTAATCGATCTGATGTTAAAATTTCTAAAGAAAAAGAAGATTCATTAAAAGAACAATTATCTCAGTTAGAAAGTTATAATACAGAATTTGAAAAAGGTTTACAAGAACAAGTAAGTTTATCCCAAAAGTTTAACAAACAAATGGGTCTTACGGGAGTTGCTTTAGGTGGTCTTAAATCATTAGCAGGTAACTTAGGATTAGGAGCTTTAACGGATACTTTTGATAATGCTGAGACAGCAGCAAAAGGTGTAGTAGATGTAACTGGAGGATTAGCTAATCAATTTAAAGTATTAGGTGCTGGTTTAGCATCGTTAGGTAAAAGTTTTTTAAATTTCCTTACTTCTCCTGTAGCAATGATAGGTCTTTTAGTTAAAGGTTTTCAATCATTATTATCCTTAGGTCAGAAATTTCAACAAAATACAGCAGATATAGGAAAATCCTTTTTAGGAATGGGTCGTTCTAGTGGAGCTGTAGTTAAAAATTTAAAAAGTATGGCGGGTGAAGATTTATACTTAAATTTTGAAGAAGCTAAAAAAGCATTAGAAGGAATGAATTCAGCTGCGGGAACGCAAGTAATGCTATCAGAAAAACAAGTTAAATCATATCAAGAATATTCACATTTTTTAGGTTTAAGTGAAGAAGCTACTCAGGGATTATTTAAAATTTCAACACTATCAGGACAAAGTTTTGATACCGTAGGGGATAGTATTGGAGGAATAGTAGAAGGATTAAATATATCAAATGATTCATCAATTAGTTTAAATGATGTATTAAATGAAGTTGCATCAGCATCAGCAACTTCAATGGCTAATATAGGTAATAATCCAGAGGCATTAGCAAAAGCAGCATTTGAAGCTAAAAGATTAGGAATGACATTAGATCAAATAGCTGCTGCTGGTGAAGCTACTTTAGATTTTGAATCTTCTATTGCTAATGAAATGGAAGCTGAGTTATTATTAGGTAAAAACCTTAATTTAGAAAAATTAAGATCTGCTTCCTTAACTGGAGATGAAACTACAGTAGCAAAAGAAATGAATAGAATTCTTTCTGAAAATTATGAAGCTACTAAAGGTAATAAAATTGCACAGCAAGCTTTAGCAAAAACCTTAGGTATAAGTGTAGATGAAATGCACGAAATAAATCGAGTCCAACAACTTCAAAATAAATTATCTCATTTTGGTGCTGAAGATAGGATAAAAGCTGAAGCAGAAGTAAATAGATTAATGGCTAAAGGTAAAACTGAAAAAGAAGCATTAGCTATAATAGGAAAAGATAATTTAGAAACAGTAATAGCAGAAGGAAAATCAGCAGAAGCAACTAAAAGACAATTAGAAAATGCAAAAGAACTTTTTCAAAATTCAATAGCCCCTCTAGCCGAAAAAGTAGCATCAGCACTTAGTAAATTAGTTAATAATGAAGGTTTTAAAAACATGTTATCTTCAATAGCAGGTGTATTAAAAAGTATAGTAGGGTTTACATTAGATTTTCCAAAATCTGCACTTGGAATAGGTCTTGGAGCTATTGTTGGAGGATCATTACTTAAAAAAGTTGTAGGAGGTGGAAAGCTAGGATCACCTAACAACCCAATGCATGTAATAATGTCAAAAGGTGGAGTAATAAGTAGTTTACTAAGTAAAGTTACAGGAGGAGGAGATGGTGGTGGATTAGGTGGTATAAAATTTCCAAAAGGAAAAGGTATGCTAAAAGGAGCAGGTAAATTAGCAAAAGGAGTACTTGGTAAAGTAGCAGCACCTTTAGCAATTGGAATGGCTTTATTTGATGGTTTTAAAGGATTTAATGCAGATAAAGATGCATCATTAGGAGATAAATTTAAAAATGCAGGGTCTAGTGCTCTAAATGGTTTATCATTTGGCTTATTAGGTAGTTCAGCAAATACAATTTCAGCAAATGCTGCTAGTGGGGGTAGTAATATCCCATTATCTTCTAATATTGCTACTACTACTACAACTGCTCCAACTGAAAATGAAGTTGTTAATTTATTAAAAGAATTAATAGTAGCAGTAAAAGATGGAGGAGATGTTTATATGGATGGAAATAAAGTAGGTAAATCATTAGCATTAGTAACTTCCAATATGGGATAATATTTATAATAAACAATTAATTAATAAAAACATAACAAAATGCCAGATACAGTAAAAAATTCATTAGAGGATAGATTAAAAGTTGATGGTTCTCCTTTATCGAAAGATAATGGTGGAACTCCATCTATACCTGATTTTGCAATCTCAACACTGCACAACGAATACTCATTAGATTCTAACCCAGATAAACTATCAGTAAGACCACGTAATGGTGATTTACCTAATGCTACTTCATTAGCTTCAGGTGATGGTGTTGAAAAATATAAAGATAATTTACCTGCAGGATCATCTTTTTAAAATAATATTATATGTCTAATTCGCTTACACCTGAGTCTAGGGGTCGTCTAATTAATCTTAAAACAAATTTAAAAAATTTAAGGTTTGGAGGGGATAGACCTGCTTCAGGTACAAGTAACCAACCATATGAAATAACCCCAATACCAGAGGGAACAGGATATTTAAGAGATGGTATGCCTTTACAATCAGGTCCTGACTTTATATTAAGAGATGGTTTTTTAGCTCCTTTAAAAGCACTTAAAGATGTAAGTAGATTAGCTAAAATGTTTATTGATACTAAATCTCCAAGAGGTTTATTTTTTACAATAAAAGAAAATTTATTATCAAGAACTAATGTAAAAACTCAAGCATCTTTTGGTGCAGGTTATTTTGGTGGAGCAATGAATCAGGGAGCTTATTTACCTATAGGAACTTTACTTCAAGCAGGTTTTAATTGGATAGGAGCCCATACAAATAAATTTGGTTTAAATCCTATAGGATCATTAGGTGGTCCTGCGGGTGTAAATAGAAATGCAAGAGGTGGAGATGGAGCATTAAACCCATATTCTGTAGTAGTAAAAAATGACCAAGAAATAGGAGAAAATAGATTATATAATTTTAATAATTTTGTATCTAAAGGAACTTCAACCTCTGATGATTTTTTTGGAGGAGCGTTTGATGATTTATTAGGAGCAAAATTTAATATAAACCCAGATGCTACAGTAGAAAACCCAGATACACCTATATTATATTCATATGGAGGAGGACCTGGTTCTATATTAGGTATTGGAAAAACTAATATATTTAAAGAGCGTCCTACATATAACGCTATAAGAAATTACAAAAATTTATCCTCAACTTATCCTAATTATAGTGGAGTTCAACCCTCAGGTTTATCTACTTTGTTATATGGTGATAATTTTAGATTATATTCAAATACAGAATTAACTACTCGTAGAGGATTATATCCTAGAAGTTTTATGAATTTTGTTATAGATTCTGAGATAGCATTAGATGATACTACAGGAAATGTAGTATCTAAAATAATACATAAAGCACCAAATTATACAAATCAAAATAAAGCTATAAGAACAGGAATAGGGGATCCTGGACAACATATTACATATGCTGTAGATGGTACAAATAAAGAAAGAAATTTGTTCGATTATAGCATACCAGCTTTTGATATGGAAGCTTTAGATAAAATAACAGCTTTAAAAATGTATGAAGCTGAAGGCCCTGATAATACATTACCTATTAATGATTTATGTAAATTTAGAATTGCTGTTGTTAATAATGGACCAAGTGAAGGAAAAAAAGCAACTTATTTACATTTTAGAGCTTATATAAATGGTTTTACTGATAATTATGCTGCAACTTGGAACGATGTACAATATGTAGGTAGAGGTAATGTATTTAAAAATTATAGTGGTTTTACTAGAGATATATCAATGGGATTTACAATAGCAGCAACATCAAAAGCAGAATTAATTCCTATGTTTGCTAAATTAAATTATTTAGCTTCATCCTTAGCACCTGATTATGGTACTAATGGATTTATGAGAGGAAATATGGTTAGAATGACTGTAGGGGGCTATTTATATGAAGTACCAGGAGTATTAACAACTTTAACTTACACTATTCCAGATGATACTACATGGGAAATAGCAATTGATGCTGAAGGTAAAACAGATCCATCAGTAAAAGAACTTCCTCATAGAATAGAGGTTAGCTTAGCTTTTACTCCAGTACAAGATTTCTTACCTTCAAGACAAAGATTATTATATAATGAAAATGGTGAATTACGAGCAGTAGGAAATGAAACATTTATAAGTATGAATAATGGAAGAAATACTAACTACTCAGGAGATTTTGGTTTAGGTCAATACAACCAACCTATAAAAACACAATCAGATGAATAGATATGCTGAAATAAATCCTCTTACTACTCTTAATAATAATTTAAGAAATAAAGGTACTATATATAAAAATGTAGCCCAATATCCTATTGTTCCTCAAAGAGAAAGTGATATATATGCTATAACTGAATGGGGTGATAGATTTGAAAGTTTAGCATTTCAATTTTATGGTGATGTAACTTTATGGTGGATAATAGCTATAACTAATCCTAATATTGTTAATTTTTCATCTATTTTTATCCCAATAGGATCACAAATCAGGATACCCCAAGATATTTCTCCAATAATTGATGATTATAATGAATTAAACGAATAAGGTTATGGGTAATATTATAGGTCAACCATTTGATAATTATGTAAAAAGTCAAGTAGAAGTAAGGCAAAAATCATTAGGACAAATTACAAACATTTCAGCTGATGACTTAAAATACTATACTACTAAAACACCATGGTTAAGATTAGCTAGTTCAGTTAATCTTCTTACTAATGAAGAAGTCCAAAATCAACTAACAAATCCTAGTCTTGCTTCTTCAAGTGATACGGTTTTAGATAGATTAATTAAAGCTGGTGTACCCGAAGATTTAATAAAGGGTAAAAATTTAGCTAAAAATTTTATACTTCAAGGTGGGGCATTATCTATGAATGATGATGGAAATATTAAAATTAATAAAGGTTTAAACTATAACAATGATATATTTAATGGAGCTTATGGGTGGGGAGGTGTTTCTGAAAGAGGATATGTTCCTATGCCTGGAATTGAATCAGCTCAAACAACTTACTATAACAATGGAGCTTTAAGTAAAGCAACAATTAATGTAAAATGTTATAGTAAAGCTCAATTTCAATTATTAGATGCTTTATATTTAAGACCTGGATATACTCTTTTATTAGAATTTGGTTGGTCTACATATTTAAATTCAACAGAGGATAGTAATGGAGATGGTGTACCTAATTCTTCAAATGCAGAAACAGGAGTAAGTGATTTAGAAATAGGTGCCTTACAAACTTATGATGGTTTTAAATCTAAACCACTTCAATTTTTACTAAACCCAGATTCAGGTGATGGTCCAGGTAACCAATTTCAAATGTTAACTACAATTCAACAAGAAAGAAGAAAACATTCAGGAAATTATGAAGCTGTTTTTGGTAAAATAACTAATTTTAAATGGTCTTTTGGTACAGATGGGTCTTATAATTGTGAAATATCTTTAATAGGTATGGGTAATCTCATTGAATCCTTAAAATTAAATGTTACTGATCCTAATAAAGATAATCAAAGCAATAAAAGTGACACTATTAAGACAATAACAAAAAAAGCTTATGTTCGTGAATGGTTAGGAGGACTTTTAAGTGATTATCTTCAAGTTTCTAAAAATGACGAATCTCCTTATTTAGGTAAACCCCGATCTGTTAAAAATGCATTTTTTAAAAAATTTACAATTAATGGTAAAATAGTTCTTAAATTAAATGCAACAAAACAACAAGTTGTTGATTATATTTTAGAAGAAACAGGATATGATGAAAGAATAAAGGATGAACAAGATAATATAATAAAAAATAATAATAATAACCCTTTAAATGCCTATAAAGATGATACTAGATTAAATAAAATATTTTATGATCTTTCACAAGAAATACAACAGAGGTGGACTGGAGAAGATGGGGGGCAAGGGTTAAGAAGAAATGGAATAAAAAATGGAATTTTTATATTAAGCGATACCTTTAATGGAGAAACAAAAACTTATGGAGGTCAAAAAATTACAAAGAGTATATTTATAAAATTAGCTACTTTATTAAAAATTATAGAACAAAATTGTAACTTATTTTCTAATAAAGATGATGGAACTCCAATGATAAAATTTGATTTTGATTATAGTAATATGGAAAATGATCAAAATTTTATGGCAATTATTCCCCCTAATATTTCAACCAACCCTCAAAAATGTTTAGTAGCTTATAATAAAATGTCTATTAAAGGATTTTCTTCCTATACTGCTGATATCCCTACAGGAACTGAATTAAATAAAACATTAACACAAATACAAGATTTTTTAGTAGATGATAATCCTTTTGTAGGAAGATTAGGAAATGTTTATATAAATTTAAGATTTGCAGCTGATGCAGTAGCTACATCAAATAAAGATAGTGATGGGGCCATATCCGTTTTATCATATGTTAAAACTATTTTACAAGGGATAAATGAGTCTATGGGGAATATTAATAATTTTTCAGTAATGTATTCAGAAGATGAGGGTTCAATAAAAATTTATGATGAAACCCCAAAGGTAGGATTAATTGAAGAAATTCCTGAGAAATTTACAAAAATAAATATTTTTGGAGTAAAACGAAATCAAGGATCATTTGTTACTAATATTGGGTTAGATGCTGAAATTCCCCAAAATTTCGCTACAATGATATCAATAGGAGCTCAAGCATCTGGAAATAATCTTATGGGTAATTCTTTATCTTTTTCAAATTATAATAAAGGTTTAATTGATAGAATAATACCTGAAAAGGTTGATTATGATACTTTAAATAAAGATGAAGAAACCCCTGATCCTCTTACACAAGCTAAAACAATAGCAACACAAAAATTATATTATAAATCTACTACAGATAAAGTATCACCCCTAGAAAGTGTGTATGTAAAAAGAGGTCAAAGTGATGGTGGTAATGTTAGTGGATATAACTTCACCCCAGAAGTTACAAATGATCTTACAGAAAACTATACAAGTTATATTAAACTAATACAAGGAGAATTATCAAGAGAAAATAAAGTACCATCCCCTTTCTTTTTACCTTTTAATTTAAATTTAGAACTAGAAGGTATATCAGGAATAAAATTATTTTCAAAATTTAGAATATCTGATGATATTTTACCTCCTTCATATGAAAAAGATAGTGTTGATATTATTGTAAAAGCAATTAATCATAATGTTGATATTCAAAAATGGTCAACAACTATTGATACACAATCTGTTCCTAGATTTAAACCACTTTCTATTGAACCACCAGATGAAGTTGTAATTGAAGAAAATGACCAACAAAAACAGTTAGAAGAAGCAGCAAAAGACGAACCACCAACGGATCCTAATGAAGATATAATTACAAGGTTAAGATTAACTAGATTAGCTGATAATGGTTATCAAACTTTAAGTATAATGGAAGTATTAGATGAAAGTGGTAATACCTTATATGCTTTACCAACTGTAGAATTATCATGGGATGATAATAAGAATAATGTAAGTTGTATACCAACAGGAACTTATAATGTTGCTTCAAGGGTTTCCCCTAAATATGGAGACTGTTTTATCATTTCAGAATTAAATGATAGAAATGAAATAATTAATACAGGAAAAAAGATAACGGGATACAATGAAACAGATAGAGGATATGTATTAATACATGAGGCCCCAGCAGCTCAGGGAAATAAAAAACCTTGGTTATTAGGATGTATGGCACCTGGGTTTAAATTTAATACTAATCAAAGTGATGGACGAGTACCTGCTAATCCTAGAGGAACAGGACCTAGTTATGGAGGCAAGCAATCACCATCGCATTTAGAGTCAGTTCAAGCTAATCAAAAATTAATAGGAACTTTATGGAATGTAGGTAAAAATCCAATGTTTAAATTAGAAATTAAAGCATTAAATGGAGTTAATAAACCTATAGAAAGCAATTTTTATTCCTTTTCTGTAACTAATGAAATTAAAAGAGTAGAAAATATAACAGGAGAAAAATATACTTATGAAGGTGGAGCAGGTCAAAATGCTCCAGTAGGGGGTGGTAATATATTTGCTCCAACACTTTAATTATGGCTTATATACCTAAATCACAAATAAAAGAAAACCAATTCACCCAAGGGGCAGAGTGGTATTATATTAAAAATAATTCCTCTTATACTGGGTTTTATTATATACTAGCTAATGGTAAAGCCTATACAGGTAAAAATCCTAATGATCCCCCAAATGATGAAATTGCTAAAAAAATACCTATTGTTTCATCACAGATAAAACAAGGAACAGTTGATGATGGTTCAGATGGTGTAGAATATGCAGATAATTGGGATGGTAAAACTTATGGTAATCAAACACAAAATGCTAAAGATATTAAAATATATGGAATATTAACTAACACTGATTATAATTTAATAAGATCAAAACCACAATATTCTCCAACACTCCCAACTTCTGAAGATTATGAAAAAGGAATGTTTGTAAGATATTTTGTGTGTAAAATAAATCAATTAGAATATTTAGAAATTGATGAAAAAATATATAATAATATTTTTACTCAAAATAAAGTATGGATATGGGAAGATTATGTGCCCTTTACTTTAAATTGGTATATAAGTGGAGATATTGATAGAGTATTTAATAATAATAAAGGATCTATTTTTATTAAAGAAAAAGAAATAAACAAAAAGGGATTAGAAGATTATTTAGGAAAACAATATTTAGAGTATTTTAAATATAAGGAAGTAAGTAATTTAAATACCCTAGGGGGAGAATTAATTACCCCTACAGGCCAAAATTACATAGGACCTTATCATATTCATAAATTTCAAGGTCCTATGGAAGGTGCAATTCATACATCTTCAGCTCATAGAAAATTATTTTATAGAAGGTTTTATAGAAGTGAAACAGTTGATTCTTTAAATCAGGAAGGAGTTATTGAAACAGGAGAAACACAAGCAATAGAATTTGTAACAAATATTTCAACTGACCCTAATTATATACCCCCAACCCCTAGTGGAGGATCTTCAGGTGGGGGTGGATATTAGATAAACTCTTCATATATTGAAACTAAAAAGTTATGTTTTGGTTAGTTGAAAGTAAGGTTCAATTTGAACAATTTTCAAATGCTAATTGGAAAGAAGTTTTTATAGAAGTAATTCCAAATAGTTATTTAATACACCCCACACAAAATAGTATTTGTGCGTTGTATATTAAACCGTTAGTATCAACTAAAGGATTTATTGTCCCACTATCACATAGTGAAACTTTAAATATAAATATAACGGAGATAAACACGATGTTACGTAAATTTAGTAGCATATATGTGCGTGATAAGAAAGAATTTTTACATTATTTACCATTAAAAGGCCTCTTTGACATAAACCAACAAAACCCTCCGTATATACCAGAACTACTACAAACACATCATATTTTTAATAAAAGATATCCCAATAAAAAAGATGTGAATAGAATTATACCTATAGTTAAACACTATGAGTATTGTGAAGAAATATATAATAACTTAAAAGATAAAATAAATGGAAAAATCAATGAATTCTACAATAACAAATCTTCAGTGGTTTTCAACGCCATTGAAAGAAGTGGTATACGAGTTGATAAATCAAGATTCGAATCGCATTTTCATGCTATCGATGGAGACTACGTTTACACGCAGTACAACTTTAAAACCCTCACAGGAAGACCAAGTAATAAATTTAAAGGAGTAAATTATGCCGCACTTAATAAAGAAAATAATAGTAGAGAAAGTTTTATACCCCGTAATGACATTTTTGTGGAGTTTGATATTGGCGCTTATCATCCTACTTTGTTATCTAAGTTGGTTGACTTTAATTTTGGTGATGAGGATATTCATTCTGCCTTCGCAAAAATGTATGGGGTGGATTACAAAAAAGCTAAAGAATTAACATTTAAACAACTGTATGGAGGAGTATTTGATCAATATAAACACTTAGAATTTTTTCAAAAAGTACAAGTATATACTGATAATTTATGGGAAGAGTTTTGTAAAAAAGGCTGGATTGAATGTCCTATTTCAAAACATAGATTTGAAAAAGATAAGCTTAGTGAAATGAAACCTCAAAAGTTGTTGAATTATTTACTACAAAATTTGGAGACGGCAATGAATGTTCATATATTGTGGGAAATAATAAGGTTATTAAGAAATAAAAAAACAAAGATAGTTTTATATACTTATGATTCGTTTTTATTTGATGTAGATAAAGAAGAAGAAGATGTGTTGGGTGAAATAAAAGAGCTATTTAATAAATATAAATTACAAATAAAAACATGCTATGGAAGCGACTACAATTTTAAATAATACTCCTAATATGTATACTATGGACGATTTTTCGGACATTACTAATCAAAATTTAGGAGATTTGAATAATAAACTATTTTGCACATTTACAACCCTAGATAATTTAGAAACACTTCTAAGTTCTATTACAGACAAATACAATGTAATGTATAATAAAATATTTGTTTTGTATGTTAAAGAAAATGATGAGTATGTTTGCACCTATAATATCGATCAAGGTAACATTTCAGATTTACCTGACAATACAATTTTAGTACATAGAAAAAAAGAAACAAATACACTTTACACTATTAATGCTTTAAATGAATTAATTAAAAAATTAAATGGTGGTGTAGTTGATACTAAGTTCCCTATAACTTGGGAACATTATAAAAATTCAGTACTTTTAACTCAACATGATGAGCTAAAACAACTGAAAACAAAAATTCATAAAATAATTGAACTATAGTTTGGTTGTTTTATAAGTTTGTCGTATATTAACCACAGTTATAAATATAAAAAATAAGTTATTATGGATTTAAACCAAATCAAATCGAAGTTAGAGTCACTTCAATCACAATCAAACTCAAATAAAGGAACAGGAAAAACATTGTTTTGGAAACCTTCTATAGGTAAACAACAAGTTAGAATTGTTCCTAATAAATATAATAAATCATTCCCATTTACTGAAATGATGTTTTATTATGGAATCGGAAGTAGAGTAATGCCTTCACCATTAAATTGGGGAGAAAAAGATCCAATTCAGGAATTTACAAAACAATTACGTGCTAGTGGAGATAAAGAAAATTGGTACTTAGCTAAAAAATTAGATGCCAAAACTCGTATATTTGCTCCTGTTGTAGTAAGAGGTGAGGAAGAAGAAGGTGTTAAACTATGGCAATTTGGTAAAGAAGTTTACCAAGCATTTTTAAATTTAGCAGCTGATGATGAAATTGGAGATTATACTGATGTATCAGGAGGTAGAGATATTAAGTTAACTACAGTAGGACCTGAAGTAACAGGAACTCCTTATAATAAAACAACAATATCTCCATCAATGAAGCAATCACCTATTAGTGATAATACTAGCATAGTTGAAAGATCTTTAGATACACAACCAAACCCAATGGAAGTATTTAAAAGACTTACTTTTGATGAAGTTAAAGCTAATTTAGAAGCATTTTTAAAACCTGAAGGTGGAGAAGAAGGAGAAATTTCATCTGAACCTGCTGTAGGATTTGATAATGATAAATCAAATAATTATTCACTTGAAGGAAAAGATACAACTCCAAAATCTGAAAAATTTGATGCTTTATTTGATGATAAAAAGTCTTCAACTGATGATGATTTACCATTTTAAAATATGGCTAAGAAAAAATCACTTACAGAAGCTGCCTCTAAAGAACTTAAATCAAAATTTGACTTAAATGCCTTTAAAGATAAAAAAGGATTAAAGCAAAATGTTAAATTTAAGGAACAAGAATGGATTCCATTATCATCAGCATTTCAAGATGTTACTTCTATTCCTGGTATTCCTATGGGCCATATTGTACTTCTTAGAGGACATTCTGACACAGGTAAAACTACAGCACTTTTAGAAGCTGCTGTATCTGCCCAAAAACGAGGTATAATGCCTGTATTTATTATTACAGAAATGAAATGGTCTTGGGATCATGCTAAAATGATGGGTATGGAAGTAAATGAAGTTGTTGATAAAAAAACAGGTGAAATTACTAATTATGATGGTAACTTTATTTATGTTGATAGAGAAACTATTAATTCTATTGAAGATGTAGCCGGATTTATTTTAGATTTAATGGATGAACAAAAGAAAGGTAATTTACCTTATGATTTATTATTCTTATGGGATTCAATTGGATCTGTACCATGTGAAATGTCAATTAAATCAAATAAAAATAATAATGAATGGAATGCAGGTGCTATGTCAACTCAATTTGGTAATAGCGTAAATCAACGTATTACACTGTCACGTAAGGAATCATCTCCATATACTAATACGCTTGTGTGTATTAACAAAGTTTGGACGTTAAAAGCGGAATCTCCTATGGGGCAACCTAAATTAATGAACAAAGGTGGTTATGCAATGTGGTTTGATTCTACATTTGTGGTTACATTTGGTAATGTCATGTCAGCTGGAACCTCTAAAATTAAAGCAATTAAAGATGGTAAACAAGTTGAATTTGCTAAACGAGTAAATATTCAAATTGATAAAAATCATATTAATGGTGTTACTACTAGGGGTAAAATTGTAATGACTCCTCATGGATTTATCAATGATAATGATAGAGAATTAAAAGGTTATAAAGACGCAAGAAAAGATGATTGGGCTGCTATTTTAGGTGGTGGTGATTTCAGAGTAGTTGAAGAAGATCAAGCTTACACTGATATAACATCTTTTGCAGACGAGCCACAATAAACTTTGATACCCGGAATATCTTTCGTATATTTCGGGTATAAAATTACATCACATGAAACAAAAAGAATTATTTAGACTTCTGGATAATATCCAGGAGCAAGGCCCAGAGACTGAAGTTCATGAAAGAATTCTATTTATAGATGGTTTAAATCTATTTTTTAGAAATTTTGCAGTACTAAATATGGTAAATCCTCTTGGTATTCATATTGGGGGTTTAGGTGGGTTTTTTCGCTCTTTAGGAGCTATGATTCGTCAAATTAATCCTACACAAGTCTATGTAGTATTTGATGGAGCAGGATCAGCTAATAATAGAAAAAATATTATGCCTGAGTATAAATCGGGTAGAGATTTACAACGTATTACTAATTGGGATGCTTTTGATGATAAAGATGATGAGGATGATGCTAAAGTAGACCAAATGGTCAGAATTATTCAGTATTTAAAAACATTACCAGTTAAAACTGTAAGTATTGATAAAGTAGAAGCAGATGATATTATAGCATATTTAAGCAAATCTGTCATTACTCACCCTAAAGACAAATCATTTATTATATCATCAGATAAAGATTTCTTACAATTAGTTAGTGAAAATGTTATTGTGTATCGTCCTATGGAAAAAGAATATTATACACCTAAAACAGTAATAGATAAATATAAGATGTCTCCCCATAATTTTATCCTACATAAAACATTATTAGGTGATAATTCTGATAAGATTAAAGGTGTTAAAGGATTAGGTGAAAAAGGACTATTAAAAAAGTTTCCTGAATTAGTAGAAAAAGATATGAATTGGGATGATATACTAGATATTTGTGAAAACAAAATATCAGATCATGTTGTGTATGCTAGAATAATCCATGGTCAAGACGATTTAGAAAAAAATTACAAAATAATGGATTTAAGTAATCCAATGTTAAGTAAAGAAGATAAAGAATGGTTAAATGAGGTTGTAAAATCAAATGATCTTTCGTATTATCCCGATCAATTCGTAGCAATGTATAATGAAGACCAAATAGGAGGATTAATTCGAAATGTTGAGTTTTGGGTTAAAGATTGTTTTCAAAATTTAGTTGTAAAAAAATAGTTATATGACATTAACAAATTTAAATTCATATGGAACTAGCTTCCAGATTAAAGTAATATCTTCTTTATTAACACATAAAGAATTTTTAGTTAACATTAATGATATGTTAAGTGAAGAATATTTTGATAATCAAGCTCATAAATGGGTTATTAAAGAGGTTTTAAAATATTATGATAAATACCATACTACACCTTCAATGGAAATATTAGCTGTAGAATTACAAAAATGTGGTAATGAAGTTTTACAAATATCTATAAAAGAGCAACTTAAAGAAGCATATAATACTTCTAATGATGATTTAGAATATGTACAAGAAGAATTTTCATCTTTTTGTAAAAATCAACAATTAAAAGGAGCACTATTACAAAGTGTTGATTTACTAAAAGGTGGAGACTATGAATCTATAAGACATTTAATTAACAATGCTATTAAAGCAGGACAAGATAAAAATATAGGACATGAGTATACTAAAGATGTTGAATCAAGATATAGAGAAGATAGTAGAACAACAATTAAAACCCCATGGGATAAAATTAATCAATTACTTCAAGGAGGCCTCGGAAATGGAGATTTTGGTCTTATATTTGGTAATCCAGGAGGTGGTAAATCTTGGTCGTTAGTAGCTTTAGGGGGACATGCTGTTAAATTAGGTTATAATGTTTTACATTATACCTTAGAATTAGGTGAACAATATGTAGGAAGAAGATATGATGCTTATTTTTCTAGAATTGGGGTTGATAAAATTCAAAAACATCAATCAAAAATAGAAGAAATGATGTCTGATTTAAAAGGAAATTTAATTATTAAAGAATTCCCAACAGGAAAAGCAACAATGACTACTATAGAATCACATATTCAAAAGGTAAAGGATATGGGAATTGAACCTGATTTAATTATAATTGACTATGTTGATCTTCTTTCATCAAAAAGAAAAACTGTTGATCGTAAGGGAGAAATTGATGATATTTATACTAGTACAAAGGGTCTAGCTCGTGAATTAGATATACCAGTTTGGAGTGTATCTCAGGTTAATAGGGCGGGTGCTAAAGATAATATTGTAGAGGGAGATAAAGCAGCTGGTTCATATGATAAAATTATGATAACAGATGTTTGCATTTCTCTTTCTAGACAACGTAAAGATAAAGTTGAAGGAACTGGAAGATTTCATATCATGAAAAATAGATATGGGATGGATGGTTTAACATTTGGGGTAAAAGCTGATACATCAACAGGTCATTTTGAAGTATCAAATGATTTGTATTATGAAGGTGAAGATGATAGTGATACTAAACCATCAATGCCTCAAATAAATAGTTTTAGTGGTATAGATAAATTTGATAAATCTGAGTTACAAAAGAAATTTTTTGAATTAAACTCATAAATTAATAAAATAAAATAAATGGCAAAAAAAGACATAACAAAAGAAAGAATAGTATACAAACCCTTTGAATACCCGGAAGCATTTGATTATTGGTTAAAACAACAACAAGCACATTGGATCCATACAGAAGTTCCTATGATGTCTGATATTAATGATTGGAAACAAAATTTAACAGAAACTGAAAAGAATATTATTGGTTCTATTTTAAAAGGTTTTGCCCAAACTGAAACTGTAGTAAATGATTACTGGACAGGATTAGTTACAAAATGGTTTAGAAAACCAGAAATTATAGCTATGGCAACTGTTTTTGGTGCTATGGAAACAATTCATGCTGAAGCATATTCTTTATTAAATGAAGAGTTAGGATTAGATGATTTTAGTGAATTTTTAGAAGATGAAGCTACAATGGCTAAAATAGAGGCATTAACTGAAAATGCAGCTAGTTTTGGTGATGAAATAGATTGGCATGAAAGAGCTAAATCATTAGCTATCTTTTCTGCTTTTACTGAAGGTGTAAATTTATTTAGTTCTTTTGCTGTTTTATTATCTTTTAAATTAAGAAATAAACTAAAAGGAGTGGGACAAATAGTTGAATGGTCTATTAGAGATGAATCTATGCACTCAGATGCTGGTTGCTGGTTATTTAGAACTTTACTAGAAGAAAAACCAGAATTAAAAACACCAGAATTAGAAGCAGCTATTAATGAAGCTGCTTTACTTTCATTAAAATTAGAAGTAGACTTTATTGAAAAAGTATATGAACAAGGTGATTTAGAAGGATGTAGTAAGGAAGATTTAATATCTTTTATTAAACATAGAGTAAATACTAAAATGGGGGATTTAGGTTATAGACCTATAGTTAATGGTATTGACCCTACAGCTATTGAAAGAATGAAATGGTTTGATCATCTATCAGCAGGAAAACAACATACTGATTTTTTTGCAAATAGAGTAACAAATTATAGTAAGGGAACACAGGACTGGGATGCAGGATCAATATTTTAAAAAGTAAATAATGGATAATAATTTAATAGCAGATTATACAAATTGGGAAAAAGGAAGAGATTATCCTGAATGGATGAATGAGGTAGCATTATCTACTATATCTAAAGGATATTTAATCCCCGGAGAAACTCCTAAAAAGGCATATAGGAGGGTAGCAAATGCCGTAGCAGATCGTCTTAAAAGACCAGATTTATCAGCTAAATTTTTTAAATATATTTGGAATGGTTGGATTGGTTTAGCTTCACCTGTAATTTCAAATACAGGAACAGATAGAGGACTGCCAATTTCATGCTTTGGGGTTGATACCCCAGATTCAATTAGGGGAATAGGACTAACAAATGCAGAATTAATGAAATTAACTTCATCTGGGGGTGGAGTTGGGATTAGTGTTAATAGAATAAGAGCTAGAGGAACAGAAATTAGAGGAAATGGTAAAAGCGAAGGTGTAGTACCTTGGTGTAAAATATATGATTCAACAATTATTGCTACTAATCAAGGTAATGTAAGAAGAGGAGCAGCATCAGTTAATTGCAATATTAACCATCCAGATATTGAAGAATTTTTACAAATTAGAAGACCAAAAGGTGATCCTAATAGACAATGTTTAAACTTACACCAATGTGTAGTTGTTGATGATGCGTTTATGCGTAAATTGAATGATCGCGATGCTGAATCTATGTCTTTATGGTTAGAAATACTTAAATCACGTGTAGAAACAGGTGAACCTTATATTATGTTTGAGGACAATGTTAATAAAAACAATCCTTTAGCTTATATGATGAATAACCTTCATGTTTCTATGACTAATATATGTTCTGAAATTACACTACATACAGATGAAGAACATTCATTTATTTGCTGTTTAAGTTCTTTAAATTTAGCTAAATATGATGAATGGAAAGACACAGATGTAGTTGAAACTGCAACTTACTTTTTAGATGGAATAATGGAAGAATTTGTTGAAAAAACTAATGGTAAAGAAGCAATGAAACGCACCCACAAACATGCTAAAAAAGGAAGAGCGTTAGGTTTAGGGATAATGGGTTGGCATACTTTTTTACAAAAGAAAAATCTACCATTTAACTCAATAGCTTCAACTGCATGGACCCATACTATAATGTCTAAAATAAGAAATGAAGCTGAAGCGGCAAGTAGACAATTAGCAGTTGAATATGGAGAACCATTATGGTGTAAAGGAACTGGTATGAGAAATACTCATGTTTTAGCTATAGCTCCTACTGTTTCAAATTCTAGAATAGCAGGATGTTCTGCTGGTATTGAACCACAACCTGCAAATGTTTACACATTTAATGGAGCTAAAGGAACATTTATTGTTAAAAATCCAGAATTAGAAAAATTACTTATAGAAAAAGGAAAAAATACAAATAAAGTTTGGGATCAAATTTTATCCGATGATGGTTCTGTTATTAACATCCCGTCTGATATATTATCTGAAGAGGATAAAGATGTATTTTTAACATTTGCTGAAATTAACCAATTAGAGTTAGTTAGACAAGCAGCTATACGTCAAAAATATATAGATCAAACTCAATCATTAAATCTTTGTTTTCCTCCTACTGATTCCCCTAAATGGATTAATCAAGTTCATATGGAAGCATGGAAATTAGGCATAAAAACATTATATTATTTAAGAACTGACTCAGTAATTAAAGGAGATTTAGGATCTCGCACAGCTGAGTGTGTTTCTTGTGACGGGTAGTATACTAACATATATTTATACCAAAATGTTTATATGGAAAAGTTAACACAATTCTGGAATTGGCTTTTGGGTAAAACAACTCTAGACGAAAAGGTAATTAAAATAGCAAAAAAAGTTAAAAAAAGGGGTAGACCTAAAAAAAAATAAAATGAAAAAAATATTATTATTAATTTTTCTTTTTATTACTTTTAATTCTTATAGTCAAGATTTAAAAAAAATATTTAAATTTGCAACATTTTATACGGCAGCAAATGGGGGAACGTCTATTTCTGATGTAGATGTATATTCTGTTACTAATGGCTTACAAACAACTACAATTGAAACTCCTTTTGATTATTCATTAACTGCAGGTATTAGAAAAATAGCTAGATTTGGTTATGAAAATCGTGCAAATACATTTTATGATGGAACTGAAAAATCTTTTTCAGATGCTACTACAATAGGTAAAGTAAAAGGATTTGAATTTTTATTTGAAGTTGATTATAAAAGACAACAAGGTGAAAATTATTTAGACCAACATCATTTTTTAAGATATGTTGATGATAAATGGATAGCTAAAATTGAATATCTAGCTGATGGTTTTGCAGATATTAAATACTTTGAATCATCACAACGTTATAGATATAAACATAATCCAAAACTATCTTTTAACATAGGTGCAGTACAACGTTTATCTGAACCTTATGGTTATGATCCTTTAGAAGAATGGAGATTATCAAATGGAAATCTACATTATACGTTTTTAGCATTAGAAGAAGGTTATACTACTATATTTGATGGACAAGGTAATGTAGAATATTTTGACCCATCAGGAAATTCTGTAGCATCTTCAACTGAAGTATGGGAAGCAGTAGCTATACCAGAAATGCTATCTAATTATACAGAGGAAAAAAGAAATCAATTAGATAATACAATACAACATTCATTAATAATAGGATTTGATTATTATCATTACACAAAAACATTTTGGTTACATTCATGGGGAAATTTAATGCCTTATCATTTAGACCAAGGTGGAGAATTTTCCTATCATGAATATAATGAAGGTCAATGGTATGACTACTCGGGAGGATTAATACTAGGGTATAAATTTGATAAACATTTAGGAGTATTTGCAGAAGGTAAATACAACAAATATTGGAATAGAGAATGGCATGATTTTTCTATTGGGATGAATTACGTAATATTTTAATTAATAAAGATGGCAAAAGAATTAAACGAAGATACAACTTTAAAATTAAGTATAAAAACATTAGCAGGTATAGGAATATTAATTTTTACTCTAGTAGGTATGTGGTTTACATTACAAGCAGATATAGCTGAAGCAAAAGAGTTACCAATTCCCCCATCACCTGATGTAACTAGAATGGAGTATGACATGAAAGATCAACTTATTAGACAAACAATTATGACAACTCAAGATGATGTTAAAGAATTAAAAGAGCGTCTTGTTAGAATGGAAGACAAGCTCGATAAACTAAGATAAAATTCTTATGAAAAAATTATTTACATTACTATTATTTTTAATATTTTCTTTAATAGTAAAATCTCAAGTAATACCAAGTGAAGGATTAATCATAGCTGAATTTAATGCCCCCTTTTCAGGAACTCAATGTGAATATCTCGATGAATTAACTGATTGTGATTTAGCAAAAATAGATATTTCAACTCAACCAAAATTACAATCAAAACATAAAATTGTAGTTGTACCAACTTTAATTGTGTTTTATGATGGAGAAGAAGTAGCAAGATTTCAAGCTAATATTATGATGAAATTAGAAGCTACTTTAAAAGAAGTACAAGATAAGATTGATGAAACTATAATGTCAAACTTTTAACAAAAAATTAAATGAAAAAATTATTATTTATATTATTACTATTACCAAATCTTTTATTTTCCCAAACAGATAGCTGGGTAAGATTTATGGTTCAGTATGATTTATACGCGCCTACAGAATCAAATTTCTTTATGATTTCTGATTCTACAGGTGATACTTCAATGTTTCATCAACCTACACAGCAGTATGAAGTATTAGATACTATTATATCCCTTAATTCAGGTGATTATACTGTTACTTTAAATGATAGTTATGGAGATGGGTGGTTAACAAGTTTAAATAATGGTACTACTTATCCTACATATTTTAAAATGGCAAATACTTGTCAAGGTCTAATTATAGATTGGGATCCTGTTTTAGGTTCATTTTATCAAAGAGATACTACAGTAAATATATTACCTTGTGCTCCCCCTTATGGAGGATGTTTAAATCCAAATGCTTTAAATTATGATTCATTAGCTACATTTGATGATGGTTCTTGTATTTTTCCTCCTTGTAATGGATTAGATACTCTTTGGGTAGAAAATTTTTGTGATTTAGGTGGAAATAAAGTTTGGTATCATTGGAGTGATATGCCTAATCCTAATTGTAGAATGGCTTATTATACAAGAACAACATCTCTTTATAATTTAGGATCACAGTGGTATCCTTATCCAGGAAACTTTTCTAATACAGGTTTATTTTATAGTAATAATCAACCAAATACTACTTATTACTTTTTAGGAATGTTAGCTGATTCGAGTTTAACAGATACTTTAATAATAACAACAGGAGAATGCATACCAGGTTGTACTGACCCAACAGCTCTAAATTATAATCCTTGGGCTAATTCTGATGATGGTTCATGTCAAGCTCCACCTGCAAATTGTTTAAGTGGAGAATCTAATATTATAATAACACTTACACCAGATACTTATGCTGGAGAAACTTCTTGGGAAATTGCAGATACAACAGGTACAGTATTAGCAACTTCTCCTTCTTATACAGTAACAGGAGTACCAGTAATATCAGAAATATGCATACCAAATGGTACTGTAATTGAATTTACTTTATTTGATTCTTTTGGTGATGGTTTATGTGGTTCATGTTATGGAGGAGTTGACGGATCAGCATTAGTTCAAACTTTATGTGGAGATACTTTATTATCTATATTACCAGGTAATGCAAATTTTGGAAATGATACTTCTGTAATTTATACTGTAACCCCCTGTACACCTAATATTATTTTAGGATGTACTACTCTAGGATTTACAGAATACGATCCACAAGCTAATACAGATGATGGTTCTTGTTTAACTCCTATAGCAATTGGTTGTATAGATCCAACTTCACCTGATTATGATCCATTAGCAAATACAATGGATATAATTCCTAGTTGTGATTATACTTTAGTAATTACAGATGAAGCAGAAGATGGATGGTTTGGAGCGTGGGTTGGTATATTACAAGATACTACAATATTAGGTCCTTTTATGATGGGTCCTAATGATGGTTACTCAGAATCATTTACAATTACTTTAAGTGCTTTAAGTCCAGTTGAATTAATGTTTTTTGCACCTGGCAATTCATCAACAACAGCTAACCAATGTGGATTCTTTTTAATAGGCCCTGAAGGTGATACTACATTATCTGGTGGAACAAATCCTTGGACAGATCCTATGTTACAATTTCCATATAGATATAATAATGTACCTTATTGTGGAGATTATTGTACACCTGGAGTTTTAGGTTGTATGGATCCAACAGCATTGAATTATGATAGTTTAGCTAATATGCCTGATACTTGTACTCCAATTGTTTTAGGTTGTACAAATAATTTAGCTTTTAACTATGATTCATTAGCAAATATAGATGATGGTTCATGTGAACCCATAATAATAGGTTGTATGGATTCAACTGCATTTAATTTTAATCCTACAGCAAATACAAATGATCCTTTATCTTGTATACCTGTAATATTAGGTTGTATGGATGATACACAATTTAATTACAACCCAGCAGCAAATACAGATGATGGGAGTTGTATTCCAATAATATTTGGTTGTACTGATCCTTTAGCATTTAACTATGATATTTTAGCTAATACAAATAATGGTTCATGTATTCCTATTGTTTTAGGTTGTACAGATCCTACTGCATTTAATTTTAATGTAAATGCAAACACAGATGATGGTTCATGTGTACCTGAGGTTTTAGGTTGTACTGATCCTACTGCATTAAATTATGATTCTTTAGCAAATATAAATATAGGTTGTATCTACCCAATTTTAGGTTGTACAGATCCAAGTGCTTTTAACTATGATCCTAATGCAAATACTGATGATGGTTCATGTGTCCCTGTAGTTTTAGGTTGTACAGATCCTACTGCACTTAATTATGATTTATCAGCAAATGTAAATATAGGTTGTATTTATCCAATTTTAGGCTGTACTGACCCAAATGCTTTTAATTTTAATATAAATGCTAATGTAGATGATGGTTCATGTGTACCATACATTTACGGATGTACTGACTCAACAGCTTATAATTATGATCCTATAGCAAATACAAATGTAGGTTGTATATATCCAATTTATGGATGTACAGATCCAAATGCTTTTAATTATGATCCTTTAGCTAATACTGATGATAATAGTTGTATACCATTTATATATGGTTGTATGGATGTAATGGCATTTAATTATAATCCTGCAGCTAACACAGATAATGGTTCATGTATTCCTGTAATATATGGATGTACTGATTCTACTATGTTTAATTTTGACCCATTAGCAAATACTGATAATGCAACTTGTATTCCATTTATTTATGGTTGTACTGATAATACAGCACTTAATTTTGATTTATTAGCAAATACATTAGATAATTCTTGTTGTTACATAGGAGGTTGTACTGACCCAACAGCGGTAAATTACGATTCAGATGCTTGTTTTGATGATGGTTCATGTGTTACCCCAATTTCAGGTTGTACTGATGTAGCAGCTTATAATTATGATCCTACAGCAAATGTTTCAGATACAACAGCTTGTTTATATGATGCAGGTTGTTATGGAGGACCTGGTATACCTTATTGGTTAAATGATGGATGTTATGCTTGGGTAATTGATGTTGATAATTATTGTTGTACAAATGATTGGGATGCAAATTGTCAATCAATGTATAATTATTGTGAGTTAGGTTGGCCTACTTCACTTGAAAATTTATCAACATTAGGTATAAGAGTTTACCCTAACCCAGCACAAGACATAGTAAATATTGATACTCGTTTAAATATTGAAGTAGAATTATATAATATAACAGGAGAATTAATATTAAAAGAAAAAAATATTAAAAGAATTGACATGAATATTTTTCCTTCTGGTATTTATCACGTGATAATAATTTATCAAGAAAAAAGATTTATAAATAAAATAATTAAACAATAAAAAAAAAATGAAAAACTTATTTACCCTTATATTAACAACATTCTTATTTATAGGATGTGGTAACAATAAACCAGTAGATCCGGCTTTAGCAGGAACAATAACTGACCCTCCAGCTGTAGAAGTTGCAGATTTAAGACATGATGTGTGGGAAAGCACATCTAAAGTATGCTGTCTTAAAGTAAATAAAGGAAATGTAAAATCAGATCACAGTCATGATGATTTTTCTCCAGCAGTAGGTGATACACTATGCCCAGGTGAAACTTGGTCAGATGTATGTGGTGGAGCTCAAAACTGGTTAGTATTAGATGTTTTTAATGGTGATACTTATGTAGTAACTACAACTGTACATTGGTCAATGCCAGTTTCACCTTGGACACCTTACAAAGATCCTATTTCAATGGATTCAGATGGAAAACCAGATGGTATATTAACATTTACTACTAATGGTTCTGCATATAATGTAGCTGTAACAAAGGAATAAATTATGCTAGATTATAATATATTAAATATATTAATTGTAAAATAAAAAATTATGTGGTCAATATTTAAAAATGATAATGAGTGGAATGAAAAAACTGTAGTAGGCTTTATAGCTTTTTTAGTAATGGTATTATTTGCTTTATTAGATTTACTAACTGGATACACAGGTAAAGATTTAGTAATTAATGAAACAATATATGATTCATTTACATGGGTTGTAATAGGTTGTTTTGGAATAGCAGGAGCTGAAAAATTTGCTAAAAAGTAAAAATATGGAAGAATTAAAAAACTTTAGAGTATTTCTTAATGAAGAATCCCAAAAAATTTCTGAGGGTCATAGTTTAAGTGATGATGACATTAATTATTTAGAAGCCTTTATTAATATGTCAGCAAATGAAGATAATGTAATATTAAGGCGTATTATTAAAAATATTATTAAAACTAATATAAAAAAATAATGAACTGTTATACAAGAGAACAAATTGAAGAAACAATGGTTAGTAAAGATTATAAATACTTTACTGGTGGGGATTATGACGTTAACATTATAGGTGTTAGAAACTCAAAAACTAAAAATAGAGTTACTAATGCTTTTGACGATTGTATGACTTTATCTTACAAAATAGATAGTGAATGGAAGTTTCATTGTTTTAAATGTACAACAGATCCTGGAACACATTGGGTTGAAAATTTACTAAACCCAGATGGTGTTGCAATACTAAAACCAGGTCAATATAGATCTTCTCATAAAATTGGTTTACACCAAGGAAAATATGAAGCATTAAGACAAGCTAAACCCTTAGAAGTCTATCGTGACGATAATACTGATGGGGTTTATGATTGTTTAGAAGAAGATATTGATAAAGGTATTTTTGGGATTAATATTCATA
>Ga0209535_1000282_pt1 | contig 34973 bp, 38 predicted proteins | sample LinPmetageLP28_FD_184041 | JGI IMG/M metagenome (GOLD analysis project Ga0209535, IMG submission 184041) | Marine viral communities from the Pacific Ocean - LP-28 (SPAdes) (version 2) | ecosystem: Environmental > Aquatic > Marine > Oceanic | place: Pacific Ocean | collected 2009-08-22
CGAACCACTAACATTTAAACCAGTTGCTAAAGAAGTTCCTACATACTGATATGTGGTCATATAGACATATTGACTATCAGTTGGATCTTTATCTGCATTTAAAAACTGAACAATACCAGTTTTATAATCAAAAACATAATCATTGGTGGAAACAATATCACCACCAGCCAAAGAACCAGTTTGTAAACTATGACTTACTGCGGATGATTTATACAATACCGCTAAATATCCTGGTGTAGCATCTTCTGTTGTCGAGTTTGCTAATGAAGATGCTCCATACTTGGGTGATATGAAACTTGTCTGTTGGTCTGAACTAATCAACTGAGCTCCTATTCCACTATCACTTCCTGTTGGGTTTAGAAAAAACCAAACCTCATTATTAGTGTTTGATTTAGTCATTTTCTGTCTAAACCAATATCTCATTATATTATCACCATCAACAGAATAATACGAACCGATATCTGCACTTCCACTAAATGGTAATCCAGTTGAAGGTATTAGGTTTGCCTGAGTAAATACCTCTCCAGCACCTAAATCTAATACATCCGTAAATGCTTCTTGTGCTGTCGTAAAGGTATTGTGTGTATATCTTCTTGACGCTAATAATCTACCCGACTTCGATCCTGAATCTATTAATCCCATATCTTATCCTTAACTAAAACCCAATGTTATTGAAGATATTGGTGTTGGATCACCTTTATATCTAACAATTACATAAAGTTCATTATCACTTGAATCTAAATACATACCATCACCATTTCTTATTGGCATAGTATATGTTCCACTTGAAACACTACCACCAGTATTTCCATATAAATCTATTGCTGTTGAAAATGGATTTTTAATGTGGTCTTGGGATATATTAGCCTCTATCAAGTTACTTGTTGTTGCTGTTGGATCGTAAATCCTTGCCCTACTCAATTCTACATTATTACCACTTCCATTTCCTGAACTCTCAAATAATATAACACATGCTATACTATCAGCTGTAGTTGCGTTCCATGCTACTAATGTTGTGCTACTCAAATTAACCGTCATACTTGATTTTGTTCCACCATCAGTTTGAAATCTTCTGATGTAATATCTATATCCTGCAGTACTTGCTGCTAAAGTATGATTCGTAAACCAATATCCATTACTACCAGTTGGATCTGCAAGGAATCCTGGCTTTACTTGTAAATCATTTCCACTTAAAACACCATCTCCATCATCATTAGTTTGATAACTATCAGTTGTGAAATATGCTCCATTAAATGCCTGAACATTATCTGCCAACACTATTCTAAAATCTTCTCCTGTAAATGTTTCTGTGGTATCTTGTAAAGTATTGGAATCATATCCTTGAGCTCTACTATAAACTGCCATACTTCCACTATCAGAATGTTGATTAAATCTTGCGGCGTTATATAAAGATATAGTTCCTGATGAAGAATCTACTGCCGTGTTTTTCCAATTTCTACCTCTAGCTCTAAATACTAATGAATAATTTAAAGTATTGTTTGATGAACGATTCTGTCCTACATTTTCAGTATTACTATCCAATGTAAAGGATAAAGAAGAACTTGCTATACATATATCAGAAAGATGAGGTACTGAATTACTACCTCGTGTCGTTCCTTTGTCTTGTGAAACAACTTTTAAATTAGATGAAGTTGATTGAACTCCACTATTAGTTACTGACACCGTAGTATTAGATAAAGTTGTTGAACCAATGTTTTCCCAAGTATCTGTTGTATGGCTATTAACTAATGGTGATGATGCATATCCATAACAAGGATCAAAAGATTTACTCACCTCTGATTCGAATAGCACGGTGTAAGTGGTTGTTAATAAATAAGGAGCTCCACTTAAACTACGAGATGTTGCTGAAAATGCACTTATATGTGCACTACTCGTAACAACTGCCGTAGGTTGACTATTAGTTATATCACTTGGTAAACCACCTGCGTATAAATAAAATCTTGTAGTTCCATCTGAACCATCTTTGTATTCAAAATCACTCATAGAACCAGTCTTTAATCCAACTTTTATACCATGAGTTGCATAATATCCACTAGCAGATATACTATTTTGGTCGTGAGAACCACCTGTATAAAATCTACCACTCATATTACTTGCAACACTATTAAAATCACCATCTTGATATGCAGATGGAATAACTGCTGGTTGTGATGTTACTATCTTACTTAAAATTAATCCATTTGATGTTCCAAATGAACTTATACTATGTTCTGATGTGGAACCTGTGTGATATGTTGAATTTTGGTCAGGTGTAGAATCATCATAATTATCACTAAAAGAATGTGATGCAGCTATCCTTACGGAATATGCTGTTGGCCCTCCACTTGTTAAAGTTCCTAATCCAAAATAATTTGAATTACTAAAAACCGTAGATGAACCACCTGCGTTAGCACTTATTGTAAAATTATTTGTGTCGAAAGTTGCATTTGTCTGTATGGTTGAGGGGATACGAGAAGCATAACTTCCATGAAATGGATTTGTTCCTGTATCGTTTCCAAAATCACCTCTATCACTATCTAATACCCAACCCTTTAATGTTAAATATTTTTGAACTGCTCGATATGAACCAGTTTCACTCATATCTATAAATGCAGATGAAGTCCAATGTTGAGATAATCTTGCATTTTCGTAAGTATCACCTAATACACCATCCAACAATGAATTTTTACTTGTGGTTGAACCTTCGGTGTGTGATGTCGAAACCGTATTCCAAAATTTTGTATTTGGTGATGCATCTGATACATCTAATGAATGACTCATAGCACCTGCTATAAATCTTAAAATTTCACTTACATGAGTTGTATTGTCAAAATTATTAAAGTAACTTCCTACTAAATTTTGTCCCCAATTATTAGAAGTTGGATAACCATTCTGTATATTGTTTGTAAAAATTGCAGTAGAACCAGAATCGGCACCCTTGTCAACTGTTAAAGTTGAACCGGAAATAACTTGTGCGGTTTTCTCTACCTTTTTTCCTATGTATTTTAAGGACATATTATGTCATCTCCAATATACTAGCAAAAACATCCACATCACCATCAGCTGATGCCTGTGTTTCTAACTTATCTCCTGCACCTAAATTAATTGGTTTTTCAATCACTACTGTAGAATCTGCAGGAACACTCACCGTTTTTAACAAATACCTACGATTAGTAAAGTTAGCACTTCCACTAACACTCAAACTTATTGTGGCATCGTTTGTTCCATCCACATTACTCAAATATACAGCATGTATAATTGATGTAGTCCCTGCCGGTGCAGTATAAATAGGTTGAAGTGTAGTCGTTGATCCTGTTGCTGCACTTGTAAATGTATTAGCCATTATTATCCTCCAAAAACTATTGCCATTGCTGTTGCGTGATCTACAACCGAACTACCCTTTTCAAAAACTCTTCCAGTTCCTGTGGTATTAATACTTCCGCTTGTAGATAAAACATAAGTTCCTTCACTCGGTTTATCACTTCCAGATACAAAAAATGAACCTGTTGCTACGGAAAAGGATCCTGAAAATGCAGGATTTAATTGTTTACTATCTATCAAAGCCATAATCTATGTCTCCCTCTTTTCTCTTTTCCCACCACAAAGTCATTCCTTGTGAAATTTTATTTTTATGCTCTTTAGACTTTGGTTGTTTCATTTTTTCAATGGTTTCCATTGTTAGTTTTCTATCTTGTTGTGCACAAGATTTACAAACTGTATTATTACCAACTGCCCTATCAAAAGAGTCTTTTCTTGTATAAGTTAACATCCTATTACAAGTAGGACATTTTCTATTTTTTCTGTCTGGCCAACTTCGTTTTCTCATACTAATAAATAGAAGAAAATAGTAAAAGAAAGGTGGAGATACTAACTATTTTAAATTCATAAATAATAGTTTACCAATGTTTTCACCAAACTTAGTATCACTTGGATAGTGTGCCCTTGCCATTAATCTTGATTCACTTATCATCTTACCTAACTTGTAGAATTCCATTTTATGATTTGGATACTTCTTTCCTAAAGCCTTTCCAATAAAAATACCTTGTGTGGAATGACCACTTGGATATGATGGTGTTTTTGCAGTATCTAAATTATGTATTTTAAAATCAGGTATTTGATAAAACTCTCCCAACTGAAATGGTCGTGGTCTATTATACTTATATTTTAATTTATATATTATTTTGGCACTATCTTTAATTAATTCAGTTACATATTTTTTAGGATATTCTAAATTATTTTTATCACAATATTTTTCGAATACTTCTTTTATATCATCACCTTCCATGACAACATTTCTTGTTATTTTACCATCATTATAGTCTAACAACCAATGTAATTCTCTTAATGTCTCTTTACTGCCATTATCGGGTGGTGGATTATGTGAGATGATAGGTTCATGTATATGAACGAGTTCTCGTTTCATTTTTTTATTGTGTTTTTCTTTAATTGTATTAGAAAATACCATGTTTTCTAATTGTAAAAGTTCTTTTAGTTTAAGCATTAAATTTTCCCCAAGCCCTTATGTTATCAACACTACTATTTAAGTCAAATCCATAACTATCAGGATTAACAATCAGTAAAAAAGTGCTACCACTCTGTTGTATAGTTAGTGCATCGTGTTCTATTACATTTCCATTATTAAAAAATATAAAATCATTTTCACTTACAGCTGCAAACCCATCGGCAGTTGATGCTGTTATCGCATTAAAACTACAAGTGTTATTTGTAATGGATGTTGCAGATTTGTTATAATTTTTTCTCAGTAAGTTTATTATAGCTGCTGGTGGATCTGTATCACCACCGACAATTGAACCAGTTCTTGAACTTGTGTAAGCCCTTACAGAACTTTCGGTTGAAAGTGCCGTGGTTAACATCGAACCTGATGTTGCATCATTACTTACACTTGTATATGATGTATTACCAACTTTTATTGAACCAGTTGATTGAAAGCTACCACTAAATCTATGTGTGTCGTCTGATGAATCTCCAAATTTTGTTGAACCTGATTCTTGTATTACATTCGAGGTTTGATATTCTGAGACTATATTTTGTGCCGTTAATGTCCCACCGATTGTCAAATTTGTATCGAGTGTGAACGAACCCGTTACCTCAATACTACCAGTAATCGGTAATTTAAATACATTATTGGTAAAATATGTATCAACATGATTACCACCTACTAAAAGTCCATTTGTTAATGTCAAATGATTGAATGTAACATTTCCAGCTGATGTTAAATCATTTCCAAGACTTACAACATTCCTTCCTGATGATAATCCATTAAATACTCCACCTGGTGAAATAGTAACATTACTACCACTTAAAGTTGCACTATTTCTTAACTGCTGTGCCATAACCTAAGAGTTGAATCTACCCCACGCAACAATTTCGTCATCTGATTCTAAATTATACCCAATATTGTCCGTATTGACTTTAACATAAAATGTAGATGCGTTTGCTTGTTGTATTTCTATTGCGTCATGTTCCATATATTGCCCATTGATAAAGAATAAGAAGTCATCCTCAGTTGTTGTTGCCAATCCAGCTGGTGCTGATGCGGTAACTGCTGAAAAACTGGCAGTTTGTGCATTAACAATACCTGATGATATCTTTACGAATTGTTTCCTTAAATATGAAGTATATGAACTAACTGCAGCAACAGCGTTATCCATATAAGTTTTTGCTGCAAATTCAGTTACTAAAGCTGTTGTACTTGTATCAGTTAGATTTGCGTCATTAGATATCTCGTTAATTGAATATCCATTTATCTGATGTGAACCTTGTATTTGTAAACTTCCTGTAAATTCATGTGTATCATCTAGCGTATCACCGAATTGAGTAGAACCACTTGTAAAGATTATACTACCTGAGATGTATTCGGTATGAAATTCTTGTGCAGTTACAGTTCCACCTATTGTTGCGTTTCCACTAATTGATAAATCTGTTCCAGCTATCAATGAACCAGTTACGGTTAAATTTTGTAGTCCAGCACTTGTCAAACTAAATGCAGTTGGAGAATTAACCGTTAATTGTGATACTGCAACCGAATTAAATGTTGGACTCGAAGTTGAGTCTAATGCCTGTGATACAGAAATTGTGTAATTTCTATCTACCGTTCCATCAAATGGTAAACCATCATCCGTAACGGTTATTCCTGCACCGGCTGCTATCGTAAACTGATTTTGTAAAATATTTGAAGTTGGTAAACTTCCACCAAGTTGTGTCAATGATGATTCTGCAGTTAATGTTTCTCCTGAAATCTGTTCCATTGCACTTGGAACTTCTACATCTGTTTCAGTTCCAATTATTAATCTTTTTGGTGTTAAAAATGTTTGATTTGTATGTGGACCTTGAAGGTCGTTGAATGCATCTGGTATTAGATATCCTTTTAAACTGACACTAAATTCTGTCTTTACTACTCTGTCGGTTTCAGATACATCAACCGAATCGGTGTAATTTTCAATGTTGGTTTTAAACCTCATCTTACCAGGTTCACCCCAATATGAACCAGCTGACCAATTGATTCTCTCAACCAACTTGTTCATCTGTTCTATGTAATGAGTATAGATGATAAAATCATAATTCAACACCATATAATCAGGAACTGCTACATTGTGAAATTCTCTCTGTGGAATTATACCTTGTTGAACAGAAAGATTATCATATCTGTTCCTGTCGGTGTATTTTCTTTCAAATGTATAAAATAATTTAGGATCTAAAGGATCAATTTTATCAACGGCTATGGTATCATCCTTTTCCATACCAGTTCTTCTAAAAACAATAACAGGTAAAATTAATTGTCGTTTTGAATCTCTTACGAAGCCTGTTTTATTGATAGAATACCATCTTTCAGGTGAAGCATATAGTAATGGAACTTTTTGATGTTCACCATTTTCAAATACGGTTGGTTTAATAACATTTTCAAAATAATACATTATCGAACTATCCATATCCATTAAACTTACGGATATGTCTGGTGCATCATCTGCATTTCTCTTATATTGTCTTGCTCTATTTAGTTCGGCTCTTTGATTTCTTGGAACTGGTTTTTTTCTACCTATGGTAATAGACATTAAATACTCCTAATTCTATTCATATTACTAAACGATTGCCGAGATAGGAATGATTGTAATGTAACACTCCAATTATTTTCTTGCTGTCCACCTATTAATTGATTTTCCAATACACCATTAACCTCAAAAAATCCAAAATTCCATTCTATGATATCTCCTATTTCAGGAATAAGACTAACATCTGTAAGTGTCTGTCTTAATATGTGAAAACTTGCATTTTGTCTAGCATCTGGCCCAAACTCATCTGTATTGTAATCAAAATCTTCAGCCTCTACAATACATGCTATCTGAATACCATCTTTAAAATTTTTACCATTCATGGCCTCCCCATACATATTTGTTGAGGTATCATAGGCACTTACTTTGTATATGACGATTTTCTGATTGATAATTCCATCATCATTTGTTTTTAAATCACCAATTAACTCTTTGTTGATTCTTTCTAAAAAATCTCTGTCTCTCTGTGGTAAAAAACGACCTGCCATTTGATTATCCTATGAAAATTGGTAGTGGAACTTTGTTTAATTTTTCCTGTAAGTGTTGTGCCTCATCTTTATCAGCTTCCATTGAGTTTCTACGACTTGATGCTTCTAAATCTTCTCTCAATTGTGATATTAATGCATCTTTTTCTGCACTTGCCTCACTTCTTAATGCATCACCATCTAATGTTGTTTCTGCGTTGGGTATCGGTATTGAACCATACTTTGACCTAATTATTCCAAGTAATTCTTTAGTCAAAGCTAACCCATATTTTCTAATCCATTGTTTACCCACATCATTTATGTTATTATATTCCATATTCTGATAAGGAACATTTGAACTATCAGAAACCGTTCCAATTCCTTCACCACCTGAATTTTGAAATGGTGTATCTCTATCCTTTTTAAGTAAATATTGAAAATGTAGTTTGTAATCTCTGGTTGGATATGGGAAAATTCTTATTTTATTGTTAATTAACTCAAATGAATGGGCTGATTTTCTTATTTGGTCGTTAAATTCTATTGCTTGAATCCTTAGTAGGTCTGCGTACATGGGCATCATCATGAATTGAACTGCTGGAGTCATACCACCAAACCCAAAACTATCTAACATACCTATTGAACCTGCTCCTGTTCCAGCAAATGGATCGAAATATCGAGTTACTGCCGGTGAAGCTTCATAAAATACTCTACGAACTTCCATCCTATCACCACTTTCCGATACAGAACCCCATAGTTCTTGTAAATCATAAACTTGTGAACCACTAAGTATATTGATAGAACCACTCTTAAAATCTACACTACCACCAACTCCTGCCTCAGTTCCATACTGTTCTGATAGTTGAATTGACCTACCAAAGTTCGGTGTAACTCTTTTATGAGTAACATTATTTGTAGAACCAGTAGGTTGTCCTTGTAAATGTATTAAATTTTCTCGTATATTGAACGAGTTTACTTGTGATGAATACTCACTTATAGATTCTTCAAAACATGCATAAAATTGTGAGTCTTGCATTTCAATTGACATAATTGGATATCCCAACCTTCTAGCACACCAAGTTGCAAATTTCGGTGCATCTGATTGAAATGTCGTATCGTTATCGTAAAGGTTAAATGGTGTATTTCCACTTACTGCGGAACCACTTCCTGGCCATATGGCTTCCATAGAATTCTCCTAAAATTGGATATATTACTTCTATTATAAATATCTTGGGCCAAAAAAAAGGGGAGTATTATACCTCCCCTTTAATTTTAACCGAGTTTAATAAGTGTTAGTTATTAAGCAGCAGTTACTGGTAACTCACCACTAAACCATTGAACAGCATCCTGTGCTATACATATAAGCATAGTGTCTGCAGCTATTGTAACAGCACCATTATCGGATACTGGATTTATAGCATCACCTGATCCAGGATACACTTCTAATGTTTTGTTTGAAAGGTTATTCATGATTATATACACTTCACCTACACTAACACTTGATAATACTGGTAATCTAATACCCTTTGTGTTATCTGCAGTTGAACATAATACGACTGCTCCACCTTGAGCTGTAATAGCTCCTGCACCAGCTTGGTCTGAACCAGCTGCTACTACAGTTTGTAATCCTAATACAAATCCTGCATTTGCAACTAAGTTTGCACTAAGTGTTTGTATTCCTGTAAATGTATTACCATCTGTTAAAGTTGCTACACTATCGGCTAAATCATCAAAATATCTGGCCTGTGATTGTCTCAACTTGTTTTTAATAGAGGCTTTTGATACTACTCCCATTATTTTTCTCCTAATTAGTTTTATGAATTGATATAGGTTCGGTTTAATTACTTAGGCTATATCATATAGTCATAAGGAACATACAGGTTAGGTTTTTATACTTAGGCCATATCTTCCGAATTGTATACATCTATAAATATCATGGCAATAAAAAAGGGGAGTGTTAAGCTCCCCTTAATTACTTCAATGTTGAAAATTAACTTTATCTAAGTTTAGACGTAGTTAACATCAGCAACAATGACTTCACCGTAGAATTCAGGTCTTACCATCTTCTTTGCGTATCTTGTCATTACACCCTTACGAGGAGTAAAGTTGACAGGATCGTAAACAAGAGGAGTCATGATTAACGGAACATATGGTGCGTATACTGCTCCAGTTTCTAAGAAATTACTTCCTCTGAAACCAAGTAGTATGTCGTTTTCTAACATATAAGGGTTTTTGTAAACCGTGTATCTGTTATTTAAAGCTCCAACTTTTTGAACACCCATTGCGTAGGAGTTGTTGTTAGAGTCACCATTTGAATCTGCTGCGTATCCAGGAATTGACTCAATGATTGTTGCTGTTTCAGGTGAAACCACCATGAAATTAGCACCACCACGAAGAGTCTTTTGATGGATTGCGTTAGATACAGACTGTAGTTTGTTTCCAAGAGTCTGGAACCAAGTTCCTTTTGTGTAAGCGTTAGACGCTCCACTTGACTCTGCGAATCCACCACTTGATGAATTCAATGATGCATCATACTCATGACCAACACGAGCTGACCAATATTCTGTTTTTGCGTTAGCGTTTACTTTCAACATATCAAGTATTTCCAAATCAATTTCCATTGAGATGTACTCACTTAACATAGAAGTAAGTTCTGCTTCTGCATCAACACTATGGTAAGCGTTAAGGTCTTGAGCTAATTCAGGAGTCCATACTGCCTTTAACTTACGAGTTTTAGCGACAATTGAAATCTGACGTAATGCAATGTCAATTTCAGGAATGTCGATATCATCCGAAGAGGTTGGAGCTGGTTGTGAAAAACTACTCTGTTCAAAATCACCACGAGCTGTTTCAGTAGGTTGTGCACCATACTTAACAGTTAGTGTTTTTGCTGGGGTGAATGTTCCTGCTGCGATAAATGCTACATTAGTTTTAGCTGCGTTCCACTTAGTATAAGCTGGATAGAAAGCTGTTACTGATGCTGTATCTGCCACACCTTGAAGAGAATATGCACGAACACCTTCAAAATCAGGTGTTGTGAAATCTTCTACATCAATTGTAATCTTCTTCAATGTTCCTGCGGAAACTGAAGCTGATAGTGCAGGTTCGAATTCTACATCTGCCCAAGTAACTGAACCAGTTAAGTAAGCTCCTGCAGATTCTGCTGATGCTTCTGCTGCTGCTAATGTAGCAGTATCAGAAGATTTATCGTTTATAGAATATCCAAATTTACCTGCTCCATAAAGACCACCACTGGCGTCTGTGTTGGATGCAGATACGTTACCATGAATATGCGAACCTCTTATATGGTTATTCGTTTGAGCTGAACCGTATTTGAAATCAAGATAAAAAATAAGTCCACTTGGAAGATTCATAGGCTGTACGCTTACGAAATCTTGAGCTGCTAACTCACCAAAGATTCTACGAACCAATGGTAATGCAACACCTGACCATTCCTCTGAACCACTTCCACCAGTTTTTGATGATTCATCAATTAACTGACGGGCTTGGTTCTCAAGAAGAACTGCCATTCCATGTTGTTTATTATTATCTCCCATTCCTTCAAGTAATCCAGTGGGCTCCCACTTTTGGACTAACTTTTGGGTTTCAGCTAAACGGGACCTTACAGGATCGTAAGTTTTCATCATTTTTTCGATATTATCGAAATTACTCATTTTATTTCTCCGTTTAAAATTAAATTAAATTAAAGAATTTTAGCCAACTTCTGAAAACGTTCCTTCATTTCAAATCCTTCAGAAATCACTTCTGTTTTCTTAGATTTTGTAGAAGCAACAGCTTTTGAAGCTGAACCTTTACTTTCTTTAATTGGTTTATTTGGCTTACTTGCCACTGCTGTTTTACTACCAAAAGATTCGGCCAATGTTGAAAATACCAACTTGACTTCTCTTAGGTTTGTTGCTCTGTCGAAAGTCTCTACCACTTTCAGCTTCTGTCCATTGTTTAAACCGTAGTTACGGAATAATTTGTTAGTAAACAAAAGTTTAGCGTTAAGTAGATTTACTTCATTCAACTTAGAACGAAGATATTTGACCACATTACGATGTTCATCAAGCTCTGATGTAAGTTTAGAAACTGCTTCGTCTTTCGACTCTTCTTCTTCCTTATCATCTTCTTCTTCTGTTAGAGCCTTTAGAACTTCTTCTAAGTCAATATCTTCAACCAAGTCATCAACGACTTCATTGTTATCATCTTCTTTACCAGCTTCTGATTTAGAACCTTCACCTTCAGGTCCTTGGCCGATATCAGTTGAACTACCTGCTTCAGGTTTTAACTTGTTGTCTGCTGCACCGATTTCAGAGGATACGTCATTTTCGTCCATCTTTTCGTCTTTGTCATCATCTTCTTCTTCATTGACAGATTCGTCTTTGATTTCATCTTCATCTTCTTCTTCTTCAAGTTCACGAAGTATAGATTCTAAATCAAGGTCCTCATTGTACCCTTCATCTTCATCTTCTTCATGTTCACCCTCATGCATTCCTTCATCTTCATCTTCCATCTCTTCTTCTGAGACTACAGGTGCATACTTAACACCATCGATTTCGATAATTCCATCACTAATTTCATCAGCTTCTTCTTCATGCTCACCTTCGTGATGCATTTCATCAGCGTCAGCTATTTCATCTTCATCAGCAATTTCATCAGAATCGACATCTGCAATTTCATCAGATGCTTCTTCACCAACTTCAGGTTCTACTGCGACTTCAGGTTTTTCTTCTCCAGCTTCTTCGCCTTCGTGTTCACCTTCATCGTAATTACCTTCGTCTTGATCTTCTTCACCTTCTATTTCAGATTGAATCTTATCAGATAACATAGATTGAATTCGTGGAGTAAATGCTTCTTCAAGAGCTATTTTAGCGTTTGCAAGTGCCGTTTCTCGGACTGCTTTAGCATCAGCTATTGCGTCTTTTAAAAGATCATCCATTATTTTTCTCCTATGAGATTATATTTGAGCATAACTCAAATATGGATTTAATATAGTTATTGGGAACTATAATGTGATTACATTATTTATGTATGTCATATAGAATTGATGACATATTCTGTTATGTATATAAATATACATAAATATAAAAAGTGGTACTTATTTACCGTATCTATCTCTTAGAGCAGATGTTGGTGCTTCTCCACACCAATCAGGATTTTGTTCTCTTTGTCTAATCCAATTACGAACCTTTCCTAACTTTCTCTGTTCTCTTTTTTTATCTGATGGTTTTGTATAGAACTGGCGTTCTCTTAACTCTACCATCATACCACTATCTTTAATTTTTCTCTTTAATATTCGTAGAGCTCCCTCTACGTTATTTCTTTTTACTTTTACTTGTAACAAGTAACCTCCGTTTTTTTAATCTTTTTCGTCTTTTGCAGAATAGTTTTTATCTACATAGTTAAAAAATTTCTTTTTCTTTTCATCATCTAATTCATCTGGTGAACTAATACCAAATTTTTTCATGGCTGCTTGAAAGAATTCTTCATACTCTCCCTCACGAACCATACCATTAAATTCTTCCTTTACTTCTTTCTCTTCGACATCTGGTTCACTTATTTCATAATAACGACCAAGAATGTGTCCCATATCTTCGTATAAACCACTCATTCTTTCTTGTAAAGCTTGTGCCTCCGAAGCAACTTTTTTAAATTGTCCTGACAAACCAGTTAATTCTTTCATATTACGATTAACCGTAATCTTATCAAACCAATCTTCGGTTTCTTGAAGTGTGTGCTGTTTTGCTGTTTCAGCTAACTTAGACATACGAGATGCTAATTCTTTTAAATTTCCTTCACGATAAATTTCTTTACCATAGGAATTAAAATTACCTACTTCATGAACAAACTCCTTAACATTAATTTTAGGTTTTTGTTCACCATACATATCCTCAACGATATTAGTTAGTTTTGTAGAAGTATTGTTTCCCTTTGGATGTTGTGTTCTGAACCCCATGTCTATGTTTGAGAACGCGTTACCCGAAACTACACCACCCATTGTGGTTATATCTTCGTTTAATAAATCTTTTAATTTAGCCATTATATGTCTCCTAATCAAATATAAATATCTATTTTCTTAATTTTCCGTCTTTTGAATATCTTCTAAATCCATCACGAACTTTTCTCCACAACATCTTCATAAAAGGTCTTTCACCTTCATGTGTTCTATTCCACTCACCAGTTTGAATTCCTCGTGTGATGTCCATGGCATCATACTTACCACTTTTAACACCATCCATCATAATCTTTATTACTTGCTGTGAAGCCTTACCTAAATGTTTTGACATCTTTCTAATGTCATTATCTAAATGAATTTTAGCTTCTTTCGAACTAAATGCTGGTGCATTTACTTCACCAAATCTTTTTACCCTTTTCTTTCTCTTATCCTTTAGTCCACCCAATACTTCGTCATCGTCATCCTCATCATCCCAATTGATAGCCCTTGAAGTTGATTTTTTAAATGCTAATGGTGTTTGATATCCTGGCACATTAAATGATGTTGAAGCTTCATCTTGAAATTTATCATCTAACCCATCTTTACCATCTAAGTAATTGTATACAGATTGTAAATAATCCATAGACTTGGTTAGTTTGGATTGAACCCAAGCTGGAAACTGAACCTCACCATCACCACTCTTATCAACATTTTGAATGATTTTATAAATCATCATTGCATATTTTTGACTTCTCTCAAGTTGAGATTTAGCCATTGAACCTTCGTGGTCTTTTTTCTCAATAAGTAAATTTTTTAGTTTTACCATTTTCTACAACTCCAATAACGAGCCTTATGTCTCGGTCCGGGTGAATCACAATTATGTCTTGCTCTAAAATTAGCTCTAGCTTTAGGATTAGATTTTCTAATTCTCATAGTTCCACCCTTAGCGTCTCCACCTTGTCCAAAGTTTACCTTTACGACATTACCTTTTGGATTCTTAACATATACTTTAAATTTCTTTGAGTCTCCCTGCATCGGTTTTCCAAGTTTAACCTTACGACCTTGATACTCAGCTTCTACCAATCCAGTCATTGTGTATCCCCAAGAACCATCTTCCATCCACAAATCATAAGATTCTTCTACAGATTCTTTTTTCTTCGTCTTTTTTACACAATTAGGATACATCTTACCAAACATCTTCTTCATACCTTTTTTCTCGTATCCTTTCCAACAGGCTTCCCATAACTTATCACCCATGTTGTTTTCATTTACGGATTCATTGGCCTGTTGAAGTGCATCTCTTACTTTACTATGTAATGACATTCCTTTAAACATTCTCTCAATCTTTTTAACAGCTCCGGTCATATTACCACCCATTGATTGAGCTATCTTAACTGCTTTATCGACTTTACTTTTTGGAAACAGAGAATCAAGAAAATCCCCTTTTTTCTCATTTACGGATTCTTTAATCTTTTGAAGTATCTTCGGATCTTCATCACCAAACATACTAATCAATGTATCTTGAATCTCACCTCGTGAGTATCTCATCTGTTTTAATTGTCGTTTAGAATTATCTATCGCACCAAAAATAGGATTGTATCCCTTTTGTTTTAAAAGTTTTTTGACTTGTGGTCTCATCCTTGTGAGTTCATTTACATCATCATCGTTTAATGATTTTACACTTATACCAGGATAACCTTCTTTCTTTTTCTTCTTTTTACCCTTTTCTTCATATCCACTAGCAAATGCTGCTCGTCTTTGAGCGTCACTTGAGAATCCTTCATTCGTAGATTCATATTTAGGTAATACCTTTGGCACTTTAAATCCAACATCCTTTAATTTATTTGCTACTGCGGTAGCATCTCTTGTGGAATATTTAAATCTTTTCACAAAATAGTTGACTAAATCCTTACCATATAAAGTTTTACCTCTGTTTTTTTCATACACACCTTCTTTCTTTGATTTATTACCCCAATTCTTAGCACCTACCTTACGACACTTAACAAGTGCTCCACTTGCGTATGCTGAAGGCCATACATCGTAACGAGACTTGACTTTGTGGTAACAAGCATCTTTTTCACCTGCGGCTTCATCGAACTGAGCTTCTGTAAGAACTTTTCCAACTACTTCTTCTAATTTTAAACTCATCACCAACTCCTATTTCTTTTTTCTTCCAGCACAATGTGCTTTTTGACTAAATCCTTTTGGGTTATTACAATTAATACTCTTTTTATACTTTTGACTCCAATCTTCTCTCACATTATAAATATCAAGACAACCACAATTTTGTTTTTCTACAACAATAATTTCATTAGCCTTTATTGCCTTTTCTTGATTTCTAGCTGACTTTTCTGTATCGTGTGTTCCCAATCGTTTTCCACCTTTTTTGGGATACAAAACATACTTACTACCAATCTTTTTGATTACCTCTAACACTACTTTTTTGGTTTAGTAGAAACATATATTGGTTTCTTACCACCACCTTTTAATGATGATGTTCCACCTCTACCTTTTTTATTCTGTGCTGACCTCTTTCTACGAGTAGCACTGGCTTTTTGTTTTTTACTCATGTTCGAGGCTTTAGATTTAGGAACACATTTAGCGTATCCTCTTTTCTTTCCACTTGAACCACATGGTGGATGTCCCCCACCTTTTTTCTTTTTACCGATGTTTACCCATTTATCACTAAACCATTTTCTTAAATTTTCGTTTGATGGATTACCACAATGAATACAGATATTTTCTTTTATAGTCTCAACGACTGATTCTAATCCCAACATATCGGCTGCGACTACAAAGTTTGCAGTATCACCTTTTGATTTATCTAATGGTATCAATCTCACTCTTTTAAATGTTTTCTTCAACATCATTGATAATTTTTTTGCTTCCATCTTATCATCGATAAAATAACTTAAACTACCTTTACCTGTATGCATACTAACAACTGATTTTATACCCATTGACTTTGCCAACTTGGACATAATATCTGACATCTTATCAGATATACCTTCTTTCATAGATTCTTTTTTCTTTTTTGCCAAAGCCTTCTTTACATCTTTTATATCTTGTTTTAACATTTTTAAATGTTTTGGGTTCTTAACCTGCTTTATCAAACTATTTAAATCTATCAAATACATAGCTAATTCATTTCTTGTGAATCCGTGTCCATATGCTTCTCTATAAACTATTCTACCATCTTTTGCTTCAATACCAATCTTATGGTTTGGATATCTTTTCTTTATATCCTCATACTCTGCTGGGATTTCTTTTAAATTTTTTACCGATACTTGTTTCGTTATTTTATTATTTTTGGTTATGATAATAGTCCAAGGTCCAGATTTAGGACCCCTACGAACACTCTTCATAATTTTAGAAAAATTACCTTCTTTTACGGATTCTACAGGTTCATATCCTCTTTTTTGTTTGTTTTTTCTATCTTGATATCCACCTTCAACATCGTAATCACTATCATCAAAATCATAAGTTGCGTGTTCTGCTCCTTTACCTGTTAAATGAGCTCCACTATGATACTTATGGTGTTTGAAAAAATCATCACTCACTCCACCATCGGCTTGCCTTTTAATTTTTTTATCTGAATGCCTTTTAACACTCTTTAACTTTAATGGTAATGAACCAGCTTCCAAGAGAACTTTTAATATGTGCTCTCTCAAACCTTCTTTTTTAGGATCATATTGACCTAACATCTTATAGATATACATCTTATCAAGGTCTTTACCTTGAATTAAATTTTCTCCACCTTTCTGTAATTGTTTATATCCACTCCTACTACCAGCACTTTGTGAATTAGGTTCAGGAGTTGCAGGAATTCCTCCACTCTCAGTTCCTTCTGGTGGTGTTGTAGGTCTAACTAATACATTTTCTGCCGATGTTACAAAATTTGCAGACTCTCTCGGAATGGTGTAGTTTGGTGATTTACCAAATGCTCTTCTCCCATAGACTCTTTGATTGGGTGCAAGAGGTGGAGTATCATCTCTCAACTCATGTGGATCTATAACTTCATTACTTTTTACATATTCAGGTGTAATTTTGGTTTTTTTCATAGTACCATTTTTTTCCATATCCATCTTTTCTCTTTGTGTTCCATCTCCACCATAAATTGAATCTGCTGCTGGTGCAACTAATTGTTTCATTCCTCTTGGCATACCAGCTGGTGTTATTAACCTTCTCTCACCATACTTTGTAAACAGACCATCAGGCCATGCATCACCTGTATTCAGTCCATAACCGACCGTGGTACCCGAACCTTCTTTCAATAAATTTTTGAGTTTTTTCACTATTTTCTCGGTCTGAATGTGGTTAGATTTCCTGTATACTTTTCAATCATATCGTGTAGTTGTTCTACACCTACACCTTTAACTTTCTTTATTACTTTCCAATTATACTTAAATACTTTTCCAAATGTCAAATCATATTCATCCCTATTTAAATCAATAATGATGTGTGATACTTTTTTTGGATTCTTACCAATGTGTAAGATTAGTCCATCAGTACCTACTGACTTAGATTTCACACCCATCAACATTTCAAATTTTCTTCCACCCAATTGTCTCATTATCTCTTGTGCTTGAGACTTAGAAACTCCTTCCTTTACGGATTCTATACCAAGATGACTTATTTTACCCATACCTGATTTACTTTTAAGTCTAATTGGTTCTTTTGCTTTTTGTTTCAAATCAATACCGAATCTTTTCTTGATATTCTGTAAGGATTTTGGGTTAATTTTATCGATATTAATTGCTAATAATTTTTTATTTGAAGTGAGTCTAAAATCTTTATTTGGTGCTAAGTCAAGAACATGAGCTAAATATAATCCTAAATCCTTAAACTTTTTCTTGTTCAAATCCTTAGAGTATACATGAGCCATATTGACTTCATTTACGGATTCATTATATTTTCTAAGTGCTACCCTTACTCGCTTATGGCGTGATAACCCTCTTCTAATTTTTTCAATCCCTTTAACAGCTCCTGTCATATTACCACTCATTGATTTAGCTATCTTTTCTGCCTGTTTAATTTGTTTGAGTAGACTTTCGTTTACGGATTCTTTAAATGTTTTCTTGAACTCTTGTGATATCTTATTCAATGATTTCATCAACTTAGGTTCTTTTTTTACTTTCTTATCATATATAGTAATCTTACCATTAGGAGCAATATGAGCTATATCTTTATAGTCACCGGCCTTCTCTTGGTTTCTGTCATATACGGTCATACCATTACCTTTGAATCCTGCTCCGGTATCAAATTTACCAAATATACCTTCATTTACAGATTCATTTGCCCACAAGGAACTCATTATTTCAGCTCGTTTTGCAGGTGGTGCACCCTTGTATAATTTTTTTACCACATCATAAAATCTAAGTTTATCGTTGGCATCTTTTTCATTATCACCTTTTTTGATAAAGTATTGCTTTATCTTTTCTTTATTTTCTATCACAACTTCATCTAAATCACCTTTCTTAAAATCTTTTAGGTTCTTTACCACTTGTGAACTACCAACTTTACCTAATTTAAAACCACCAGCTCTAATTCCTAACTCAACAAATGTAGCTTTTTTGCTAATGTATACTGGTAGAACAGCTGAACCTCTTTTTACTTTACCTTGACCAGGCATATCCACTTTGTTATCGGATTTAACCGTATAGAATCCACCCCAAGCACCATTATGAAAACTTTGTTTCATAGGGTTAAATTTTATCACTTTTATTTTGGATTGTTTAAAAACTTTATCCATATATTTTTTAAATTCACTTTTAGGATCGAAATACATTTCTTCATTTATGGATTCACCAGTGAATTGTTTTTTGTAAAAATCTATATCTGATTGAGATTGTTTTTTAGGTTCTTGTTTTTTACTGTTTTTAAATTTTTTAAATAATTTTGAAAATACACTTTTTGCCCTATTATGAGATGGTTGAGTTTTATCTTTGAGGGCCGTTACGGCTGATATTTTGTTACCACTCTTACCTTGAACTTTAACATTCTTCATAGCTCGTATAGCACCTTGAGTTGCTGCTATGGCTACAGGATTTTCATTTAGGGTTACCTCTTTCTTTAAACGACTTTTTTCAGCTCTTCCTCTGTTTTTAGATTGTGATTCAAATCCCACTATTTTTCCCCCTTTGTGTGAAGCGTCTTTACCATCACCATTACCATAAGTTCCCTTCTTACGATTATATTGATTTAATTCTGCTCTGTATTTTTTAGACTTGGTAGATGATTGAAATTTTTTATATTCGGCCTTGTAATCTCGTTTCGTTTCTTCACCAAGTGAAATAATTTCTTGCTTTACCAAGTTTGAAAGATATTCTTTCATACGACTTCTATAATCGTTCATAGGTTCTTCCTCATGTTTCATCCAAACTGGATGTTCTTCACCACTATATGGTCAAGTATGGTGGCCAGGCTTCACTATTTTAACTCTGTCCAATTCTGTGGATTACCGTAATCTGATTTATAATACCATTTCTTATCTTTTAAATTGTAAATGTATCCAAATTCTTCACCACTATCAAATTTTACGGCGTCTCTATTTCTCCAATTACTTGTCATTTTACTTTTTTCACCTCTATCCCTACCATAAAATACGGTAACACCTTTATCAGGTTTTTCAAAGGAATGGTCTTTACTACCTTTAATTTTAGGGCCGATTGTAGAAATTCCTGACTTACCAAGTTTTAAAAGTTCTTTTGCCTTAGCAGGGTTGTTATAATACTTTTTTAAATGTTTTCCTGCCCATTCAGGATAACCATCGTAATGTCCGTATGTGGATAGAATTTTACCATTTGGTTGTTCAATACCAACTAACCAACGAGTTCCCTCATTAATAAGGTTTTGACTTTCTTCATTAATAATTTTTTTTATTACATATTCGAAAACTTGCTTTTTGTTCTCCTTGACATATTGTTTTGCCTCTTTTTTAGTCATTTTCTTAGAATCATCACTTTCATCTTTATCAGCCATATCTTTTATATGTTTATGTATATCACCGAGACTTGCGTTTCCATATTCATCTTTATCCCTAACAACTTTTACTAATTCTATTGGATCGTCAATAGATACACCTGAATCGTCAGCCATTTTGTTTATTATCGTTTCTCTTTCTTCATCATTAAAAGATCTGATATGAGCATCCCGTTCATATCTATATTTATCTTCAAACTCTCTATCATCCATATCATCTGTATTTGGTTTATCTTGAGGTTCTTGTTTGGAAGCCTTGGCCTTATTAATAATGTCCTTTGCTTTTTTCTCACCCATCTTCTTTGTTATTGGATCATCACTCGTGAGAGCAGAACTCAGTTTTATATTCTGATTTGTTTTAGGACTTTTAATGGTTATCTTCTTAAAGATATTCATTACTTTTTCACTATAAGCCATCTTTTCTCTCCTATAATCCTTTTTTAACTATACGAACATACTTCATTAACTCATTTGGCTCAATACCAAGATTGGAGATTACCTTACCCAAGATAGCCAATTTTCGTTTTCTATTTAAATTACCTTTCTGTAGAGAATCTGTAAATTTTGTCATGAATCTTTTGATTTGACCAGGAATTGGAGCATCAAATGCATCCTTCTCTTCTTCATTTATATCTTCTTCAAGTCGAAACTCTCTAAACTTTCTATTCATTTCCATTTGTTGTTTTGGACTCATTCCCATTTTATTCTCCACTATGTTGGATTTCTGTTTCCAAAAATCTTTTTAGAACACTTCTATTGTAAAGTGAACCTAATATATTTCTTACATTACCTTTTTTGGCATCTTTATAAACCTCATAGGCAATTCTTTCAATACTTTTCTGTAGTTGTTTTCTCGTCATCACACCATACCCTTGAATCTGAATTTTAGCATCTAATGGTGTTTCCACTCCTTTTTTGGGTAGAGTTAATTTTGCCTCACGGACATTTCTTAATAATGACTTTAAACTAATCATTAACTTCTATCTTTACTACGATATTTCTTTAAAATTTTATCCCATACTTTATAAGAATTCTCCATGTCCTTTACTGCAGAATTGAGTTTCTTTCCTACTTTTTCCATATGTGAGTGAAATTCTTTTACAACTTTATCATAAAGACTTCTATCATTCCAATCATACATATCGGATTCTCTTGGGCCGTAATCATCAAATCTTTCCAATTGGTCAAATATTTTTCCCCAATCTCTATCATAATAGGACACATCATCTGGTGTTTTAAACTGAGGTATCGAAACTTCTTTGATAGGTTCTTTAGAATCTTGATGTTGTTTCATCACACTATCTAATGTGGGTAATGACTCACCAAAACCTCGTTCAAGATATTTACTCTCTTTTAATAAATCTTTTAATTTTTTCATTATCCCTCTCTAATTATATTGTTAATAATTGATTCCACCTTACAGTATTTTCCACAGGTTCTACCTTCTGGAATAACTTCATTCCCAACACTCTCTTTCAATGGATATAAGAAAGCTCCGTGTGTAGATGGATTAGATACGAAGTCAAATGCTATCAATTCAAAGTCTTGTCCAACTTGTTGTCCATCACCCTCTTGCATAGGTTCAACTGAACCCATACCACGAGAACTAATACCTAACTTGATACCAGCTTTAAATAATTCTTTTAATATATTACCACTTGGTGTTCCAAGAACTTCAACCGTTCCAACCAAGTTTTGACCTTCCCAATGCATTTCAGTAACATTATGGGAAACATTCTGTAAATTAACAACAGAACTTTCAGGATGGTCTAACTCACCCATAGCACGTTTTTGTTTTACAAAACTAGCGGTGTATTTATCAGATTCTCTTTCTAATATTTCTCTCGGATACACCCTACCATTTTGATTCTTTGCATTAGCCCTTTGTAATACACCATGAACTATCAACTTACCACCATTCTGTGAAATTGATTCGTTAATCTGTTCGGATGTTATTTCAAACGGTATATAATCTACTATTAATTTTCTGTTCATTTTACTTCACCTTCTTTAACATTGCGATGCTGTCTTTCATAAATTTTGTTACCCCACTTTTATACGAAGATTTTAATTGTTGAACCAATGCTTTATTCTTTTCATCTTTACCATAGGTTTCAGCTAATTTTATCATAGCAGTTCTGAACCGAGTTTCTATTTTTTGCAACCTCTGAGTTCTCTTTGCTGCCTGTGCTCTATCTTTTATATCTTCACTCAGAAGGTCTTTCAGTTTCATCAACTTTTCCTCATCATAATTTCATGTCTTAAATCTTCGAGTTTCTTTATCCACTCATCAAGACGTTTAATCATATAGTTTTTATCTACATCCTTTTTATGTGTCTCGGTATGCCATCTCTTTAACATGGTAGAGATGCCATACAAAGAATCCATATAGGATTTTTTGTTTTTATCAAATGTCATAGGAATTACTACTGAAGCTGTCCGACTTTATTTGCTAACTTTACTAGCCTTTCGCTTATTTTTCTCAGCGCTTTATGTGTATTTTTCCAATAATCCCTTGAATCAACATTTAATTCATTTTTTAACTTTACATTCATTTTAACAAGTCCTTCAAGTTGTGTTAAACTATCACGAACTTCTCTCATTGAACTACCAATTTTTTGTTTCGCACTTAGAGTATCATCATTTCTGTAATCATGATACTTTCCCTCTTTTCTTAACTTTGGGTCCTTGGCATGAAAATTGTCGGTAGATACTGTAGGATTTGTATGTCCACCACTATATCCAGCCTTCTTTTTTCTTTTACCTTTTTTGTTATTTCCAGCGAAACTATGAGGTGTTTTGTAGGAAGCATTTCCCACAGAGGCATTAGATGTTGCCTCTTCTAATTCATTACGAATTAGCTCACGAATTATATCACGAAGGTTACTTTCGTTTGACATTTTTGAGCTCCTTAATGAGTTCATAATATCTCATCAATGAAACAACTTGTTTGTCTTTTACGATTCGTCCTTTTTTAATATTAGTTATTTGATTGACTGCCTCAGATAACTTTATACGAGTTATATCATCATCAATCCTATTCAACTCTTTACTTAGAATTGTTTTTATTTTGGACACTTCATTGTCGACAAATTCCCTCAAAGAATTAGTATTGGAGATATTATTAATATATTCTTTTAAGAGATTCTTTTGTTCACTACTTAGAGATTTATACTTACCATTAAAATTATCAACCATTAGTTGATAGGAAAGTAATCTTAAATCTTTATCTTGTTTTTCAAATTCTTGTTTTGCATCTGTTTGAACATCCTCTTTGATTATTTTTTTACCAATAATATGTTCAATTATAGTAAAGTTACTATCAACCTCGTCAATTGGATTAGAATTATTTGCAAACATTTTATATATTGATGCGTAAACTTTGTAGTTTGGAATTCTTGATTGAAAAAAGTCATCAATCTTGTAATTTTCACTAATAGCCTTTATTAGATTATACTTTTCCCTCTTTAAAGTCTTAGAACTTAATTTTGAACGAGACTTACCAACAGCCTCAACTAATTTCTGTGCCTTTGCAGAAGAGTTGTAATTGGTTTTAATTAAAATCTGATATAATTGATTTTCTTTACCAATCTGTGTATTTTCGTTGAAAAACCTTTTTAGCAACGAAATGGATTTACTCTTATTGTCATCGTTGATGACATCCTGTGTTATCTGACGGGATAACAACTCGAAAAGAATACCCGTATTTTTAATCTTTGAGTGTTTTACTCGTTTATTCATTCTATACTCCAATACTGTATAATATCTCTTATATAAATATAAAAACTTCTAATAATTAGTCGTTTGCATCATTATTTAAAGAATTTACCTCATCGGTATATTCTTTTTCAACATCCATCGTTTCTTCTAACAATTTTCTGTCATGAGTTCCTAATTTTTTTAAGTCTTTTTCCATTGCGTTATAGTGTGCAAGTGCTATTCCGTATTGTTTCCGTCTATCATGACTTCCCAACGGGTCTCTACCACGAGCTCCACTATCTTTTCCAAACTTATTCGGTTCTTTTGGTCTACCACCGATTTCATCACCGCTCCTACCTACATTTCCAAGTTCAGCTGCATCTTCAGGATTTATTTCAGGTTCACCACCCGTCTCACCACCCATCATAGCTCCTTGTGTTCCAACAGCTTCACCACTTTTAACAGGATCATTACCTTCTTGTTCTATTTGATCCCACCTAAACTTTCTCTTTTGGTCTTTAATAATACCAAGTCTTATTTTTTCTTTTTCATCTTCTGTAAATTTAAAAATATTATTATATATCCACTCCGAATCCGCTATCTTAGAATCCATAAAGGATTGTGCTAAACTCTGTTTAGAATTCCACAACTCTACTTTTTCTTCTTCATAGATTTTTGACGGATTCGTAAGCATCAACTCAAAATCTACTAAATCTGCATCAGTATAACCTTGTGAATATAAATGAACTATACCAATTTTAGTTAATTCACTAATTGTAATTCTTTGTATTCTTTCTATCGTTCTAGCAAAACGAACATCTTCAGCTGCTAATGTAGCTTTACTACCAAGTGATTCCTCATAACCCATAAAGGCCTTTGGAACTTTTAGTGCTGCAAATAATTTGTTTCTTAGATATTCTATATCATCAACCGAGTCATAATTCAATCCAGCCAAACTATCAATCTGTGTTCCACTATCTCCACCACGAACAGGTAGGAAAAAATCCTCCGTTAAGTTTTGCATATTATATTTTAAGTTGTAATCACCAGTAGCGTTATCGATAACAGGAGCCTTTTTCATTTTACTTACAATTTTTTGCATAAAATTTTCAACTTCTGTTGGTGGTATGTTTCCAATATCAATCTTAAACACTCTTTTTTCAGGTGCCCTCATGATTCTATGAATCAACATGGCATCTTCCATAAGTGAAAGTTGTTTCCAAATCTTACGACCACCTTCAATCATACCTTTACCATAAGGTAAGAAGTTTGAATCACTCAATAATCTAAAATGTGCTATTTCGTATGAGTCAAATTCCTTTTCACTTCGATTGTATGAGTGTCTATGGTCAGCATCTTCTACCATAAATTTAGTCATATAAGGATTTTCAGGATCTAAACCATCAATTCTTGTTACATCATATGTTGACATTGGAACTACATTTGTAACACCATATTTATCTTTTATATCTAAATAAAGATAAAAATCTCCATACTTACACATATTACGAATCCAAGGCCATAGGTTGAATTCAATATTCATGACATCATAATATAAATTATGAAGAATATCATGTATATTTGAATTTTCAGTTCTTATATCTAACACCTTACCATACTCAGACCTCATTGTCGATTCATCAGCGTAGATATCAAGTGCAGAAGATATTATGGAATCATTATCCATTTCTTCATAATCTCTAAACAACCCAAGTCTTTGTGCCTGAAAACTTGTCGCCTGTGATTTTCCATAACCACCAGTAGCAAGATTGGTATACAATCTTCCATATCTATCAACTAAATTATCTTTAGTAGCTGATTGAATTCTCTGAGTATCAGCAATCTTTAATCTTTTTCCACCTGCATGTCTTACGATTACATTTGTGGAAAATAATCTTTTTAGTCTTGCTCTTAATTTTGATTCGGCCATTTTATCCTCTTATTATTTTATTAACCAAGTTAAATCTTCTGCCTCACCTTGACCAATTTTCATTTTCCAATCATCGGTAGAACCTTCTGATGGAGTATATACTGAGTCATATGCTAACATTTTATCTAACACGGTTTTTTGTAGTGCGATACCCTCTGATTTTAATCTTAGGGCGGTATCTCTTACCCATAGTCCAATAGATAGTGACATTGCTAAATCATCATTATATCCTGACATTGCCTCTGCTCTATTATTGTTCCATATAAATACAAATAATTCATCTACTAATCTTGATGAGTGTATTATTACTGATTTTTCCCTAAAGTATTCTTCAAGTTTTGCTATTACTAATGGTCTTGTTTTCATCGTCATTGAAAATCCAGGAACCATTTGTCTTTCTGAATTTCTATATCGGTTTGTTACTTGTCTTGCGACATCTACATAATGTAAATCTTTACTTGTATAAAATAGATTATCGTATTGTCTATCAATAACTTGTTGAATTGCTGCCCAACCAATACTTGAGTTCTCAATCACAAGTAGTGCGTTGTTATATTCTGTAGCAGTATTCATACATAAATTACCAAAATCTTTGGTAGAAATCTTTCCTTTGTATTCTGCAACTTGTTCCATATTTTCAACATCCAATACATGAAATGCTGAAAAGTCTTGTCCATCACCACGAGCAACATCAGCGGCAACTACATAATCTTTGTTGTAATTTGGTTGTCTGTATATCCACAGATTACTATCGATTCCTCTTTTTTCAATAGGCTCTTCTATTTGAGTAGTTTTATACTCTTCTAATATTCTTGGATCAACAACACCTTGACCTGAAGTGATAAAATCACAATCACACTCTTGTGCGGCTCCACTCGGTCCTAAAAGTTTATCCTGTTCATCTCTCCAATCTTGTTCTCTATCAGGATGACAAGTCCAATGAAGTTTGATAAAGTTCCAATCATTACTTCCTTCTTCTGCACCTACCCAAGTTTTGTGAAACCAATTACCAACACCATTTGGTGTGGACAGTGCTATACATTGACCACCTGTTGTTAAGGTGGCCTGAGCTGCAGTCCATATTGTATCAATTTTATCTACAAATGCTGCCTCATCAATAACGAGTAAAGATAGTGCCTCTGAACGACCAGCATCATCAGTAGATGATACGGCCTTTACTTGAGAACCATTTGAATATCGTAGTGATAGTTTATTATCTTCAACACACTTTGACCTTACCCAACTTGGTAGGTTTGAGTGCATAACACGAATCTTAGTGACTAAATTTTTAGCAGTATCTTGTTTTGTTGCAATAACTAATATATTCTTATCTGTTTGAAATGTCATCATCCATAATGAGTATCCAGCAGTTAACGTGGATATACCCAACTGACGAGCCTTTAGAATAATATTATATTTATTGTGTTTAAAATCTCTTATAGAATCTTCTTGAAACGGATATAAAGCAAAAGGAACTTTTCCTTTCATTGGATGTTGGATAACAGCATACTTTTTTAAGAAGTATACAGGATCTTGTGCACACTTTAAGTATTCTTGTTTAATTACATCTTTGATGTCCGCTTTCGCCATATTAATATAATAAGTTTATGTCTGCACTACCACTTATTTTACTTACAGAAAATGGATAGACTGATCCAGTAGTCAAATTTGAAGCCATTATAGTCCCACCACCTTGAAAGTATATTGTGCTATCATCAGATACGGCTCTTGATGAGTTGACTATCAATCCTCTATTTCCATTTGTAGTAGAACTCGTAGCATAAAAAGTTATACCTGTCGTATTTATTGTACGACTAAATTTTGCATTACTTTTACTGGTGTTCGGTGTTGAACCACTAACATTTCTATAAGTGTTAGGATATGCTGGTCCTGCCATTTTATTTCTCCTTTATATAATAATTATTTAAGTTTTGAAAACTTACGAAGAAACTTGACAGCATCATCTACATCTTCATTTTTAAATGCCGTTTCCATCTTCTTTACTTCGTTCTTAGTTCTTGTTAATTTTCTTCTTGCATTAGCTAGAGTTCTTTTATTGGTTCTTTTTCTTGCTAACAATACATCTAAATCTTTTTGAAGTTGTTCTCTTTCGGATACGACCTTTTCTATAATCTTTTTAAGTTCTAAAATTTCATTAGGTGTCGTCTTAAAAAAAGACTTGACTTTATCAATTAACCACATTATAATATCTCCATCATTCTTTTATAGGTTGATTCATTCTTTTCAGTTTTATGTGGTTCGTCAAAATCACTTTCCTTTGGTTTTTCATATTTACCATATCCATCTTTATCACGAGTTATCTTTTCTTCCACTTTTGCAATTCTAAAGTTTACAACTTTTCTTCCGTTAATAGTTGGCATTCCATAATCATCTTTACCAATCTCTTTTACTTTAATTTTTTTATTTTTAAACTTACCACCTAATATGGTATCTCCAACATTTATATCAATAGTGATTGCCATTAATCTCTCCAACTTATCATAAGGTTTTGACCATCGAGTTTTTCAGTTACGTTATCCTCACGATTTAACTGACCGCCCAATCCCATTTCAATTATATTTTTTAAATCTTTGAAGGTTAGGTCTTTATCGTCAAAGGGATGTGCCATGTGTCCATAGGCACCACCTTCGTTTAAGATTTCTCTTTTAATTTCTTCATCCCACCATTCTTTTGTCAAAGGCTTATACTTTTTCATAATAATAAATAGTCATCCATTAAATATTAATACTTTCTAATTCTGCTTCTGTTTCTACTTTCATCTTTTCATATTCTTCTATTGCCTCTGTTGCCATAGTTTTAATCTTTTTAGTATCGACATTCCACTTCTCTTTCTCTATCTCAACACTATTCACACCAACTTGTTGTAAAAAGTTAGGTTGTTTAGTAGCTTCCTCTTCCCAATTAGAAACACTTTTAATTTGTTCATCAATCCAAGATAATTTATTTTTTAATACCTTTGTCTTTTCCCATTCTTCATACTTACCTTCGATACGAAGCTTGTTTTCAAAATCAACTTGACAATCAAAGCAATGATTGAATAGACGATACATTTTATCATCTAATCTTTTTTTCATTATCTTTTTACAATTAGGACAAAACCAAGGCATTCTAGCTTCTCGTAGAGCATCAGAACGTTCATTTCTTTCTTCTCGTTCCTGTTTAATTTGTTCTTGTCTAGCCTGCTTCTCTTCTAAATCTTCCATTGGAAGAAAAATTCTTTTATCTGGCGTTTCTCCACGTGCTATCTGACGAATAGTTTTTACTTGTCTAGCTCTTTCTTGTGGATTATTACTTAACAATGAATCACCCATAACCTAATTACTCCTTTTTAATGAATCTAACTTCCACTTAAACCTCAACTCTTCAAGTTCTTGGTCTCTTCTTAATGTGGATATTTCCATTTTGATTAATTTTATCTTCTGTTCTTCTACCATTTGTTGTTCTAATCTACTAACTCTATCTTCCATCTTATACCAACCACCACCAAAACCACCAATAGCTGTAACAATACTTATCACAAACTTAATTAAGTTGTTTGCTTTTAACTTTTTTACCTGTTTATCACCAGCCCATTCTAATAAATCATCCTCCCAATCATCACTCATTAGAATGCTAATAATCCTGTTATTTGGTTGATAGGTGCAAATGCTCCTGTAAACTTATATGTGTTACCTTTATACTTAAATACAATTCCTTCACTTGGAACTATTGCCTTTAGTCCACCTATAGCATTTAATCTATCCATCTGTATTTTTAATGTGTTTAGTTTCTTTAAATCACCACCACTTCTTACACTTGATATTGATTTATCTAATCTTTTCTTTATACCTTGAACTGCTTTATCAGGACTTGCAGCTAACCAACCACTAACATTTTTCATTATTTCAGAACCAACATCAAAAAATAAAACCTCAAATGGTTTCATATTCTGTTTCATTTGTTTTTGATGGTTGTTCTTATCATATCCCAATACCCATTCTTTAAACTTTGGATATTTTTCATAATCCTTTCTAATCATTGGAACGGTATATTTTTTATTAAAGAAGGCCCACCTCATAGTCAAATTCTTTAATTGAGTTGGTTTCAACTTAACTTTAAACTTTTTAGCATTTTGTAAAATAAATCTTTCCCACCATTTTTGATGATAAAGTGAAAGTGAATCGTTGTCTTTTAAATTAAACTCTTTTTGTAGTTTTTGTAATCTCGTAAAGTATTTCTTTTTCATTTTACCAAAATCTTGATGTTTTGGAACTGTTAGGAAGTTAGGTTTTCCTATCTTATAATGTCTTTGAATGTTTTGGTTAACTTGTTTAATCATTCCAGCTAACATTCTTCCACTATCCGAAACCTGTCCTACAACATTACCATCATCATCATACTCAAGTGCTCCGTGAAATACTATTTCAGCTTTATCATAATCGATAACATTTGCTGACTTTGGCCACATTACTTCAAGATTCATAAATGAACTGCCATTCATAAAAACTTTATCTCTTTGTTTATCAGATAGTTTACCTATAGCACTTTCCATATCTTTCATTGCAAATATAAAAGCATCTGCTATATCACCACGACCTTCAAACTTACTTTTCATACCATTTACATCGAGTGCAGTTTTTCCCTTATTCTTTAAATGTCCTTTGTTTCTTGCAGCTATTAATTTACCCTCATTTAACATTTCTTTACCCTCATGTAGTCTATCATCTTTATCTTTATTTATATCAGATAGTTTTTTTGATTTAGTAATATCTTCTTCTTCTACTTTCCAAGTATCTTTAATATCTATACCATCTTTTGGATTCATCATGAACTTTATCAATTCCCAACCTAAAGCATCATTTATTTCTTTTTGTCGTTTAGCATATTTTTTAAATGGTTCATCTACACTTTGCCAATTTTTACCATTTTGATTTACAGTTCTACCATATGTTACACTTGGAACTCTTTGATATTCGAATGTATAATCAAATGTAGGATCTACTGCACCATCTCCCAATATAAAATTTACTATTTCATATCCATGTTTTTCTGCCCATCTTGGTGAAATTCTTTTGTAATCTTCAAAATCTTCGAAGAAATCGTATAACCCTTCATCTGCTAAATTTGGAGCTGAAACATTAGAACTTTCTAATATTACTTTATTTATATCAGTTTGTTTTAAAAAAGTTTCATAATATTCATATAACTTTCTGAACTTATTAGTCATCATGGTGAATACACCCTTATCAAAGTAACCAAATGCATCTTTAAATAACTTTGGTCTTTCCTCATCTTTAATTTTAGGTGAACCCAATAAATCTCTCATTACCGTTCCACTAACTTCCTTACCACCTACTCTGATAGAAACATGAGGTGCAGTTAAGATATATCCGTGTTCTTCATACCCTTTTAAATTATTTTTATTTTTCTTAAATTCCTGATAATAAGACGGACTTCCATCTTTTTTCTTTCCACCTGCCAATCTACCCGCATCTTTAGCTCCAAATATATATATCACAGCGGTAGTCTCAGAATCGTATTTTTTTAGCACATTTTTTGCCACGTAGGGAATCTTCTCCTCTATGATACGATTCTTAGGAACACCCATCTTAACCATATGTCTAACTTTTTCTTTAAAGTTCATAGGATGTCTTGGTGGTTTTTTTATATTTGTAGTGGTGATGTATGCATCATCTACTTTTGATTTTAACCATTTATATGTTTTAAAATGATGTGGCCCGAATGGTTGATATCTACCACCATAGATTCCTACGATTTTTTTTATTTTTTTGACTTCAGTTATTTCCTTAATACTTTCTGTGGGTTGCTTTATCTCACCATCATAGTTTATTACCTTAACAGGTATTTTATTTCCATGACCAGTTTGTGCCATTAATCTCGTGTTTCCAGCTAACAACCACATCTCACCATTTTTATCTCTAACAGCAATTGGTGATTCTTGTGCCTCACCACTTTTTATATTTTTAGTTATGTAATCCCAACTCTTATCATATTCGATTGCCATTTTTTTAGCATGTTTCATTGGATTTTTAGAATCCAATACATCACCGGCATCACTATTATTTAACTTTCTTAAATCATCATCAGATAGTGTTTCTTCAGGTGCATCAAGTATTTTTTGTGTTAAATCATTTTCGTCTTTTGCTAGATTAGGCATTGCTTGAGATGCCACATCGTTTTCAAAATATTCACCAGTTTCATCTTGAGCCTGTTCTCTTGAATATGGTTTTGTCTTTACGACATTTTCACCTTTTTCTTTTTTACCTGATGGATTAGATAACTCTATTGACTTGGGACTATTAGGATAGTCTTTTAGATATTGTTTTTGAGCATCACCACTCATATCTGTCCACCAATCTTCAGGTAATAAGTCTCTTACGATTGATTCTACTAATTTTTTCATCTTCGTCCACCCTTATCAAAGGTAGTAAATTTCTTTAACTTGTCGAATGCCCTAAACTGTTTCATTTTATCTTGTTTTGTCCATTTCATTTTGTCAAAGACTTTCATTCTCATGTGTTGTTTTACTATGTAATAAATATCAAGAACATTACCACCCATTGATTTTATCCATTTGGCATATTTCTTAACCAACTTGGCTGAAACATTTTCATGTCCGTAGTGTGTCCAAAATCCTTTTTTCGGATGTAGTTTAGCAGTAGAGTCTTTTCCTATATCGTGAAATAGTGCTGCAAGTGCAAAGTCTATATCACCAGTTTTAAGTGCCCTATTCGTAACGGCTATCGTATGTTTCAACACATTACCTTCAGGATGTGCATCTCTCCTCTGGTCGTAGTTTTTTAGATTATACACGCGTTTCTTCAAGTCACTTGGTAACGCATTATAAATATCTTTAAACTTCTTTGGTTTTGGACGAACTGCTATTTCTTTTATTTTTTTCTTTGTATCTGTTTTCAAGAATGGGCCTCTCCTTAATGTTGAAAATCTTACAGGTGTCTCAATACCGAATAATTTCTTTGGTGCTAAAATTCTCAATGTAATCATCTTTCTACTATTATCAACCTTCAAGGTTTCAAATTCAATTTCTTTGTATCTCTTACCTTTCATTTTAAGGTTATGACCTGTAATAAACTTTTCTACTTTACTACCCTTTACGGCATTTGCCTCATCTGTTTTTTTCTTTTTAACATCAGGATTATAATATCTGTGCTCACCATCCTTTTGTATTGCAGGTACTGGTGCCTGGTTTCTAATGTAATTAGGATAGTTAGTCATCTCATTCAGATATTTTTCGGTTTCCATTTTTTGTATAGCTTTACCGATATCCTTTCCTTTTAAATCTTTTGATACATCACTACCTTTTACCGATAGTTTAAATCTAACTAATTTTTTGAAATCTTTTCCAATGTATTTACCCCATTTAATAATTTGACCTTTACTCAATTTAGTCTTTTCTTGAAACTTCTTAATTATAAAAATGTTTTCAGATTTAAAGTTTTGTAAAGAATTTAAAAACTGAATATCAATTATTTCCTGATTAGGATAAGCCAAACCATTTAATTTCCTTATAGAATTTACATCATTTTTTCGTAAAATCCAAGCTAAAAATAAAATATAATCGTTTTCATTTATGTAAGGAATACTTACTTGAAACTTAGGAAGTATCTGTTTGGTAAATCCTAACTCATCACAGAGTTGTAAATACTTCTTGGGTGATTTTGCTTTCATTATGGATTTGACAAACTCATCTCTGATTCTTTCTCCACTCACACCCTTTAGACTTGGGTTCTGTCTAAGTGCGTTTTCGGTTTCCTTACCTAACTTACCACCGAGTGCACCTTGAAATCTTAGTGCTCTCATCTTTCTTAACGGATCCTCATCAAATCTTTCGACAGCGTTTCCAACGGTTCGAATCTTCTTCTTTTTTAAATCTGCTATACCACCAACCAAGTCTACAATCTCCCCCCTATCCATATCGTAGAAGAGTGCATTTATGGTCAAATCTCGTCTTTTTACATCACCCTCTATGTCGGTATAGTCAACTGAACTTGGGCGTCTCCCTTTACCAATATCCTTTCTGAATGTTGCTATTTCATGTCCACCAACTATCACGACACCGAATTGTTTTCCAACTTCTACGGTTTTCAATCCACCCTTTTTTGCTATTTGTAATACCTCATCGGGTTTAGCATCGGTGGCTAAATCAAAATCTTTTGGACTCTTTCCTAATATTGCATCCCTAACTGCACCACCCACAACAAAAAGTTTTTTCTTGTTTTTCTTAAAAAGTTTGTGTATTTTCTTTATGTCATTGGGGATTCTAAGCTTAAATTTTGAATACTCGTTTAACTCACCCTCTTCTACCTTTTCGTATCCACTCCCATACGGAACAGAAGTATTACCTTTCTTCTTCATCTTATTTATCATCTTACGACTTGGTGAAGGTAAACCAGTCATTTCATTTTTCTCTTTGGTTTTCTTTTTCATCTTATTGATGTAAGCCCTATAGACAGCTGCTTCCGAACTCTTACCCATTTCTTTAGCTCTCTGTTCCATAGCTACAGCAGCTTGTATCTTATGTGCGTGTTTTTTACCACTTCCGTTTATCTTACTAACCGATGCCTTTGCATCCTTAACCGTAGCAAACTTTAATCCTTTGATTGTTCCCTTTGGATTCTCATCTGTGTATAAATCTGAATGAGACGATGAGTTCCTATGTTGACCTTTCTTACGAGGTTTTCTTGGAGCTTCGTTCAATAAGTTAATAAGTTTAATCATTAGATAGTTATCTCACCTTCTCGTTTTAAATACCATTTACGAAATTGTGCAGGTGTTCCTATTGTAACTTTACTTTCAGGTACAAACTTAAATAATTCTTTTTTATGAGAGTCCACAGGTTTATCGTATCCTGA
>Ga0209535_1000283_pt1 | contig 34950 bp, 36 predicted proteins | sample LinPmetageLP28_FD_184041 | JGI IMG/M metagenome (GOLD analysis project Ga0209535, IMG submission 184041) | Marine viral communities from the Pacific Ocean - LP-28 (SPAdes) (version 2) | ecosystem: Environmental > Aquatic > Marine > Oceanic | place: Pacific Ocean | collected 2009-08-22
GACTGGTTTATGGAAAAGTATGATAAGTATGCAGGAAAGATTGTCAAGGTTTAGCTTGATTATGATCTGTAATACTTTATACTAATAAAGATGGCAAGACTTTGTTTAGATACATTTGAGAATGTTCTCATGTTTAAATCGCTTACTGATAGCGGGTATCTAAGTACTATTGCAGATCATGTAAAGCCAGAATACTTTAAGAATAAAGATATTGCTGGTGTCTTTGAGATCATTAAAGACTTTAACGAGAAGAGGAATAAGATACCTACTATTACAGAGATTAAGTCTTATCTGATTACTGATGATATGAAAGAATCTTTTAAGAGGCTTGTCAAGTCATTTTCAGATATTGATAAGCATCTTGATAAAGATGAGTTGTATGAAAATACAGAACGATTCTTAAAAGAGAAAGCTGTATACTATACAATGCTAAATGTAGCTGAAGATGTTGCATCTGGTGAAGTAGATACTTCAAATGTATTAGATAAGTTTGAGAAGAGTTGTAATATTAGTCTAGTTACTGATCTTGGTTTAGATATTCATGGTGATATTGATCATATCATCGAAGATATGAATACTGTTCAAGATAAGATACCCTCTAATTGGGAATGGCTTGATGATGCTTTAGATGGTGGCTTTTTGCAAGCAGGTAAGTCGTTATATGTCTTTGCTGGTGAGACTAATATTGGTAAGTCTATCTTCCTTGGTAATGTAGCTACTAATATTGCTAATCAGGGTAAGAATGTATTGCTTATTACTCTAGAGATGTCTGAGCTACTTTATGCAAGACGGGTATGTACTAACATATCAAAGATTCCAATGAAGGAAATGGCTATCAATGGTGCATCTTTGAGAGCTGCTATTAAAGAAGAGCCAGGTCAGATCTTTATTAAAGAGTTTCCTCCTTCTACTGTAACTCCAGGTCAGATACAAGCCTATATTAAGAAGTTTGGTGATCAAGGTATTCAGTTAGATGCTATAGTTATAGATTACCTTAATTTAATTCACTCTGCTGTAGGTACTAACTCTTATGAACGTATTAAGAACGTTACAGAGAAGTGTAGAGCAATGTCTTACCTATTTAACTGTCCTATCATTAGTGCTACTCAGTTGAATAGGGCTGGTTTCGATCAAGATAATCCTGATCTAGCTACTATCTCCGAATCTATTGGCTTGGCTGCTACTGCTGATGTTATTATGTCTATCTTCCAGAATGATGAGGATAGAGACTTGGGTATTATTAGGTTAGGTATGATGAAGAATCGTTATGGTCCTCGAGGTATGACTCAAGCGATGCGTATTAAGTACGAAACTTTAACTATTGAGCAAGCAGATGATGTAGATCTCGAAGAAGATGATACTGCATTGCAATCACTAGCTGCATTCAGTAGTTGATTTACATGAAAGGTAGGCTAAATATTCTAGGTGAATATATTGGTCTTTACAGATAACGATCTCGATGGCGCAGGCTCGGCATTATTATTAAAGAAGATATTTACCGGTCATGAAGTTATTATCGTTGATACTACAGAGTGGAATATTCTTAACGAGTTTAAAAGTCGTTGGAATACATTAGACCACTTTGATAAGATATTTGTTTGTGATCTTTCCTTAAGTGAAGAACAAGCTGAAGCAATTAATCGCGATAATGTTGTAATAATAGATCATCATGCATCACATGTTGAGCATATTGCAAAGTATACAAAAGCTAAAACTATACTAAAAGAGTATAGTTCATGTACAAAGCTAATTGCTGATAAGTTTGAGTCAAAACTTAACCTAACAGAACCTCAAAAGGAACTAGTTGGGTTAATAGATCAATATGATAGTTGGTCATTTGACTTCCCAAAGGAAATTGAACCTGCAAAACTAAATGCAATCTACTATGGTTATAATAGACCAAAAGTAAAACAGTTTATTGAATCATTCGCTGATGGGTTGAGAGAATATACCCCACATGAGAAAGGCTCTATAAAATTATTTTTTAAACGCTTTGTAGAACAACTTGATAGTCCAAAGTTTGTTGTACATGGTAAAGAGAATAAGATTGTATCAACGTTTGTAACTACTACAGTTAATGAAGTAGCAAATTACATAATTGATAAGTATGATGCAGACATTGCAATCATGGTTAACTTGGATCGTAAGATTGTTACATTTAGAAAGAGAAAAGGATGCAAAGCTCATTTAGGTGAGTTAGCAGAAAAGCTCTGTGATGGTGGTGGTTCACATAATTTGGCTGGAGGTAAGCTTGAAGACAGGTTTATGGCTTTTAGTCAAAAATTTATCCCTATTGAATAATGCAGCCACCTAAGATACAGTCACCATCTGGTAATATAGCAACACAAGAAGTAGAACATCTACTATTATGCTTTTGTACTTTTTGTTGTCTACTAAAAGGTAAGAAGTTATCACCACAGAATGTATTTGTATTAATACTTAAAGAATCGAAACTCCGTAATATTCTTAAAGTACTACTTACTGTTGATAATAACTTTGAACTAGTTACTTTATTCCTTAAGTTTGAACCACAGATTGCTGAATCCAAGTATATAACTAAGTACCTAAATCAAAATAAGACAATCTTTCAAGAGGATTAGTTGATTATTCAAGACTAGCGTCTATAATACTTATAGATGGTAAGTGAGCGTGAGAAGCAGATATATAATAGCTACTTATATGCTACTAGATCTGCTAAAAACCAACCTACGAAGTTTAGAAAGGACTTCAGTAAATTAAAAGATGAAGATTTCATCGCTCTTAAGAAGTTATCTGGCTTTTTCAATAAGCATACACATATTAATTATCGAGATTGGTTCGCTGCTCCATTTGAAGTATACTCCAAAGATGAGTACTTCGATTTAAGATTTTTTAATACACGTAAGGCATTAAGATGCTACTCGTTGTACATGAAAGAAAAGGAACTATCTAATCCTGATACAGAAGAAAATATTAATACTCTTAAAGAAGGTTTAAAATTCATTTATAACTACTGCATTGATAGTAATATCTCTGTTGATGAATATAAAACACATATAACAGGTAATATGCCGACTTGCCTCTTGCATTTACAAGAACATAGGTTAACATTTTACTTAATACATGCATTGGAGGTTGAACATACAATTAAGTCAGTTGAGAACGCTGTTCTCAACTTTATCGTTCAAGACTTCCATACAGTTTTCGCGCGTACGCGCACAAAGTTCTCTGGCTCTGCAACATACAAGTTAAAGGCCAAAGATGGTATAACCAAAATAAAAACAATAGTTGAAATAAAACAAAAATAGTATAGAATATAATAATTATGAGTGCGTTTAATATGTCCATGTTCGAAAGTATCAAAGGTGCCTTGGCCTCTGATTCAAAAAAGCAATCCAAGTTCTCTGAGATCATTCAATGTAAGCCCGGTAATACATATACCGTCCGTTTACTTCCTTACTCTCCATCACCGGTAGACACCTTCTTCCATTATTATAATATGGGTTGGGTTTCCTTCGCTAATGGTCAGTATGTCCAGACTCTATCTCCTCAAACGTTTGAAGAGCGTTGCCCTATTCAAGAAGAGCGTTTCCGTCTCTCTCGTATGGGTACTGATGAAGAGAAAGAGAAAGCAAGTGCTCTCCGTCGTATGGAGAAGTGGCTTGTTAATGTCTTTGTTGTAGATGATCCTACTAACCCAGATAATAACGGTAAGGTTAAACTTCTTCGTTATGGTAAGCAGCTTCAGAAGATTATTCACGAAGCTATCGAAGGTGAAGACTCAGAAGAGTTCGGTGCTAAGGTATTTGATCTCGGTGATGATGGTGTTAACTTTAAAGTTAAGGTCGAGCAGCAAGGTGATTATCCTACTTATGTTAGTTCACGCTTTACTGGTGTAGGTAAACTTGGGCTTGATGAAGAGAAGCAGAAGAGTATCTATGATAGTGTACATAACCTTAAAGATGTATTTACTCTTAAGTCTACTGATGAGCTTAAGCAAATGCTTGATGAGCATTTCCATGTACGTGATTCATCTACTGACAGTGCTCCAGTTGTTGAAAGTACTTCACCACCATTTACTCCTGATCCAGCGCCTGTCGCTGAACCAACTCCAGTACCGGTAGCAGATACTTCGGATGCTGATATCGATGACCTCCTAGCCGACCTGTAATATTATGGATCCGAATATGACACCAGAGGCGAAGGCCGCAGTTATGAATCTCATGGGTACCACGTATGGTCAAATGAAGAAGCATGATGATATGATTGTTGGCGCATCAGGTAATTTAAGTCCAGCTGCTCAACAAATGCAAGCCGCAGTTAAGAATCTTGCGCAAGTGCCTACTATATCTCAAGAGCAATATCGTGCACAGCAAGCTGGTCACCCAATGCCAGCGCCACCTGCACCGCAAGCTGCTCCTACAGCACCAGAGCCTGCTCCTGCACCTACTGCAGTACCAGCAATGGTTACACCAGAACAAGCACTAGCAGAACTACAAGCACCTATAACACCACCATTAGAGGTTAATGCATTTGCTCCTGTTGAACAGACACTTGAGTTTGACTTTAGCGAACCAAGTCAAATGGATAAATTGCTAAATGCTGTTAAAGAAAGTAACTTGCTATTGAAAGATATTAAAGTACAATTAGAGAAAGTAGATGTCAGATCAAAACGTAAAACAGCTAAATCTAAAATCGCCGAGTGAATTTCTAAAGTTCTTAGACTCTTTATCAAAAATAAGTGAGAGTGCTATTATTACTGTAGATCGTGAAAAAGTATCAAGCTTAGTATCATCACCTGATAGTACGTTAATTTTACATGCACAGGTAAACATGGAATCTGGTTTCTACGATACTCTTAATATTCCTGATGTTAAGAAGTTAACTAGAATTATTGATACCGTTGGTGGTACAGACTTAAACCTTAGCATTAATTCTAATAATATTGAGTATAAGGGCAATGGTCTTAAGTTTAAGTACCATCTATTCGATGAAGGATTTTTAACTAAGCCGAGCTTAAACTTAGATAAAATAAATGCATTTAAATATAATGTTGAGTTTGACTTAACTAAGGATATATTGCAGAAGATTTTTAAAGGAGCTACCTTTGCATCAGAAACTAATAAGATTTATTTTTATGCAGAAAGAGGCAAGCTTATGGCTGAGTTAACTGATAGGTCACGACATAATACTGATAATTTTGGATTACAAGTAGCTGATGTTGACTTTGAGCTTGATCCCATCCCGGTTAATTTTGATAACATTAGATTATTAACTAATATTAGTGATGTGTTTAAAGTACGTGTTAATACCGAATTCGGTGTTGTAGTATTTGAAGCAGAAGGTGCTGGTATTAAGCTGAAATATATTATCTCATCTTTAACAGCGTAATGTTATCTGATAAAAATAGGAATAAGCTAAGGACTCCTGGATACTTTATCAAACGTCTTAAGGATAGTGGTTTTGCTACCCTTAGGATATTTGATAAGTATGGTGAGCATGATGCACGTAGATGGACTATACTCGTTGATCCAGGTAGTGTGTCTGTTTACGTGACATGCTTTGAAAATCTTCCGTTTAAAGATGAGTTCTTGTTTAGTTTCTCTGATGGTGGTCAGAGATTTAAAAGAGGTTATGTGTTAAAGACCAATTCAATTGAAGTTGTAGTTCAAAGGTTACTAGACCGTGGATGCCAACAAGTTGAAGATAACGACTTCTTGACTAAATATAATAAGAATGGAAGAGAACAATCAGGAACCAAAGAAAACAGCTGATGATGAAGTGAGAGAGCTGATTGAAGCAGCTCTTAATCTTCAACCTGAAAATTTGCAAAAATATAAAAGTGAAAAAGAACTTCGTGAGAAGTTAAAATCGGTTGTATCAGAGTATCTAGATTCGTTCTATATATTCGGGTATGATATAGAAGGTAATACTGTATTAGTTAAAGGAGCACATTCAGATCAACAAATGGATGCTTTAGATACATTAGCAATGAGGTTGTTTATAGCTGGTAATTTAGGTGGCACTTACGGGACCGGCGGCTATAATAAAGGTGATGGACCCTATTAAGCAGCGAGAGTTATATGCCGTAAATAACGGTGATTATGTTGGTCAAATGTTTGCTGTTATATCAGTAAGCAAAGATAATGTCTCTTGTCTAAGTATGCCAAATATGGAAAACGTTGAGGTTCCTCTTGATAAGTTTGATCTCGGAAGGAACTCAGATATAATTACATTAGTAGAAAAGCTTTCTAAGGATATCTGGAAGACTTGTGAAGCTCAATATAACAAAAATAAAAGATGAGTAAGATCTTAATCATAGATGGTAATAACCTTATCCATAGAACTTTCTGGACTGCAAAAAACCAAGTAAAGAAGTATAATGAAGGGGAAGAGAGTAAAATTGCTGGACTACATATTTACTTTACTCTTAACGCTATTTACTCCTACGTTAAGAAATATAAGCCTACTCAGACGATTTGTGTATGGGATGAAAAACCTGACTATAAGCCGAATGTACGTAAAGATCAGTTAGATGGTTATAAAGGCAATCGATCTAAAGATAGTACCCCACATGAGCAGAATGATACTATTAAGAGACTATTATCTCATATCGGTATTGTATCTATATTTCCACGAGAGCGTGAAGCTGATGATATTGTAGCTTATATTTGTAAGACGTTTCCTGGTGAGAAGGTTATTGTTTCTGTAGATAAAGACTTTTTACAGTTAGTAGATAATAGTACTATCTTATTTGACCCTATTCGCAAGCGTGAGTTTAGATTAGAGACGTTTATTGAAGATACAGAATATACTAAGAGTGAGTGGTTACGTGCTAAATGCTTGTTAGGTGATAAATCTGATAACGTCCCTGGTATACCTCGCTTTGGTAAAGCTAAGGTACGTAAATGGCTTGATAACGAATTACAGCTTACTGAAGAGCAAGAAAAAATATTTGAGAAGAATATGAAAGTATTTAATCTTGATGAAGTTATGTCTCATACAGAAGAAGCTAACTACTATCAAGAACAGTTAGATGTAGATGTAGAGTATGCTTGGTCAGAGTTTGTGTATGAGTGTGAAGAGCTCGAGCTTATTAACATTATCAAGAAGAAAGAAGATTGGTATAGTACTTTTATACTAAGTCATCGATTGACTTCTATGTTCGGATGATATTAACACTTCCTAGAGAGTATGTTGTAGCTAAATTCTACGAGTATGGTAGAAGTCCATACTACAATAAGTTTAACAACGTATATCAATGCTCTTGTCCGGTGTGTATGGAGTCACCGAAGAAAAAACGTTGTTATTATTTACCGGATAATGACAACATATATTGCCATAATTGTGGTTGGAGTAGTAAGCCATTTAAATGGATTAAAGAAGTAAGTAACTGCAGTAACTCAGATATTATTGAAGAAGTAAAGGATTATGAAGTTACTATTGATATTACTAAAGATGATGAAGTAGTAGTCAAAGTACAAACAGAGACACTACCTGCTGATAGTATTAATCTATCAGATAAGATGCAGCAAGATTTTTATAAGGACAATATTATTATTAGAGCATGCAATCATATTATTAAGTCGAGAAGACTGGATACTGCTATTAATAGACCTGACAATCTCTACGCTTCATTAACTGATAAGGTTCATAAGAATAGAATTACAATACCGTTTATAAATGAACATGGCGAAATAGAGTTTTATCAAACACGTACAGTTATGACGTCAGATTTAAAAACAAAGCCAAAGTATCTTGGTAGGGTAGGTAGTGAGAAAACTCTATTTAACATCGATAAAGTATCAAGTGATCATGATAAGGTGTATATCTTTGAAGGTCCTTTAAATGCCTTCTTTACTAAGAACTCAGTAGCTGTAGCTGGTATTACAGAGCGTGGAAAATCATTCACTGCAAGACAAGAAGAGCAGTACAGTGGTCATCTTAAATGGTATGATAAGGTGTGGATCCTTGACTCTCAGTGGGTTGACCGAGCTTCATTGATAAAGTCTGAAGTATTACTTAAACAGGGGGAGAGCGTGTTTATATGGCCGGAAAAGTTCGGTAAACGCTTTAAAGACTTTAATGATATTGCGATGCATTGCAAAGTGGATGAGATCAGCTGGAACTTTATTGAGAAACATACCTATAGAGATCTTGAAGGAATTATTAAGATGACTCAAATTAAAAAATACTGCAATGGAAAATAGTAAAATGTTATATTGGGGATCGTGCAGATATATGTACGATTTTATGTGGAATTCATTTGCAGGTAGGTTGCACACCACGCGTGAAATTGGTTCAGTTATAATGGGGACTGGTATCGACTTAATTAATCAGTTTCCACAAGAGTATTTTACGTATGTTTTTGGAGATATACATAATGCTATTGCTTCTAATAATGTTTCTTGTACAACTGCAGGATTTGAACGAAAGTTACCAGATCTTAAAGATATTAAAGATGTTATTATCGAAGTTTCATCTAATGTAGTAAATAAAGCATATATTAAAGGTAGGACAGTATATGTAAATACGTTTTATGTAAATAGAGATGCAGATAACACTATAGATTCACCGGGAAGAGTTATAAGTCGGGAGATACGTGATGCATCACAAGTAGTAATTCTATCACCTAAAGATTTAGAATTAGACTTAGTGCTTATTAGAGACTTGATTAAAGAGAAGTTTCACCCGGAAGCACGTCTTCATGTTATACCACCTCTTAATCTTCGCACAGGAGGCGATAATAGTCACTATATCCGAACCCGTGCAGCTAATACGTATGCACTAGAAGCTGCTTGTAACCAGTACAAAATAAACTTCTACAATGTAGGTAAACATCTAGAAGACGTTTGTATAAATCCTACATTAGAGAAGTTTCAACCTACAAGAGCTCATTATGATGAAGATCTCTTTGCAGAGTATGTTAGGCCTTATCTAGAAGAGCAGATTAAACCCCTTTGAGTATAGGATTCTCAGATTGAGCAAGATAGCCTCGAAAGGTCTCATTAAGAGCAGCAAGATCGGTAGCTACTTTAGATACTCGGCGTTGCTCACCTTTCATTTTATCAAAAAGTGTATCTGCTTCAGCATTACCAATTGCATATGAAATAGAATTAGGATCTTCACTATCATTAAGGCTTTTAAGGAACGCATCACCACTTGCTATCCAACCTTTAAGTGTATTAACCATTGCAGCATTAGCTTCGCCCATTGCTTCTGCAGCTTTAACAGCAGGATCAACTTCAGCAATTTCTGTATCTGCTTCCATATCAACATCAAAATCTTCTGAAGAAGTATCATCGTCAAGTTCAAGCTCGAAAGCTTCTTTCTCGTCTTCAATATCCTCTGTGATAGCTTTAAAGAATCTCTTTTCAAATTTACTCATGTTAATATTTAGTCTCGGGCATAAATAATAATACATGAATGTTGCAAGTAATCCGTATTATGTTGGTCCTGCCAAAAATCCTGTTAATGCTCAACTAAGTGTTAAAGATCAGGAACTTCAATATAAGAACGACGAAAAATTTCAGAAAGCCCCTCCTATTATGCCACACGAACTAGAACAAATTACAGCTACTCTTGGAAATACATTTGTATCACTTGCCGAACTACAGCGTATGCTGGAAAATGTTAAACAAAATGAGACAGTAGATGAGGAATATGTAAGCGACCTGCAGGATAAAATTGATCGCATTAATAATCTTATACTTGAACTACCAGAGCAACTTGCTAAACTATCATTATAGTAGTTGCAACTACTCCAAAAGATACTATACTATAGTATATGTTTAGATCGCTCTTATTAACTGCAGTCGTATCAACGTTATTTGCTTTCGGATTAGCAAACCTAATGGGTTTCTGGCATGCCTTTGCACTTACTACTGGAGTGCAGTTTGTTGTTTTTTGGTTTGTTAATTCTTTTAGTGTGACTAATAAAGAAGCTTTATATGCAGAGTTTGAAAGTGAAATGGATGCTGTATTATCCCTAAGTAGAGTATCAGCCCAATGCCCGTGCGGTGATTATACTTTTGATGTAGATGTCTTCGCGAATACAGAGAATGTTTTTAGATGTCCTAAGTGTAATAATAATGTAGAGCTTGGAATGATGAAGATACCTGTTCTACAAACTAATCCTGAAGAAGTAACAGGAGAATAAATACTTATATGTGTAAATTTATAACTGCATTTATTGCATTGTTTCTGGTAAGCTGTGATGGTACGTATACATCTTATTCTTATGATCCGACTCCGACAACTACTGTAAGGCATATACCTACTCAAACTTTATTCGCACGCGAACGGCTTAGATATACTACAAGTCAGTATTATGTTCCTTACTACGGAGCATATCGGTATAGTACTTACTGCCCACCAACATATCGGTATAGTTCTCGGCCAGATGTTCCATTATGGTCGCGAACAACTCATAAACACACGTCAAGACCTGTTCGTGTGCGTACAAGCAAGTATGAGAGTAAATCTAAGTAAACCATAAGGAACTATCATATAATTAGGTATGGAGAATGATAAAAATAATCAATCGAAATACGAACTATAATACAATAATAATACATGAATAATAATATTACTCTAAATAAGAAAGATGGTACTACGGAAGAGATGACTCTAGAAGCTTTTTCGCGATGGGCATGCTTAGTTGAAGGCATTCAAGCAGTAGATCAGAAGTTAGTAGATGCAAAAGTACCTGATTCTGATACGAAGTGGGTAAAGCCGCTTGCATTTGAAAAATATATTCAAGAACGTTATCATTCAATGCTTAGTGATGTACGCATTGAGCATCAGATCGGTAATATCTAAAATTTTATTCCGGAGTAGCTCAGCGGTAGAGCGTCTGACTGTTAATCAGAATGTCCTAGGTTCGATCCCTAGCTCCGGAGCCAATTTAAATGTTGCATATGCAACATAATATTATACAATAAATACGATATGCTAAAAACTATTATATTAACAACGTTGGCTGCAGTTGGCTTTGTCTCTGCAGATATTACTGTACCTCCAATTGAGGTATCCTCTACTTATAGGGATACAGATGTTTGGCGAGGTGCGAAGTTTGGTGAAAGTGATAAAGTAACTGGTCTTAGTACTGGTTATGATTTTGACTTTGCACGATTGGAAGCTTCATTCTCTTATGCTGATAACTCTCAGCTTAATAACACTAATCTATCTGTTGGATTTACTCGTGATTTCTCTTTAGAAAGTGTCGGTGAGTTCTCAGCTGGAGTCGCTTATAAGCGTTATACTGGAGGAACTGATCTTGCAGGTGATGTCACTAGTGAAATTGGAGTTTCTCTTGCTAAGGAGCTTTTTGAAACTAATATTACAGGTACCCAATACTTTGCTACTGAAGGTAACGGATTGGGTTACTTTGAACTTACAGCTAAACGTTCAATTGATCCATTTCCATTTGTACTTGGTAATGAAGTGCTTATTGATCTAACTGCTACTGTTGGTTATAGCTTTGATGAGTCAGAGTTTACTCACACACAACTAACCTTTAGTAAAGATTACGAGTATAACTATTTTGGAGGAATTACCCTTACACCATTTGTTTCATTCGTAAATGTAGCATCTGATACTGTTGGTACCATCTATGCTGGATCAGATGATGAAACTCTTACAGGAGTTTCCTTTAGGAAGTTCTTTTAAACTATTAATAAACTAACTTAGATTACCCCTTCATAATATATTATGAAGGGGTTTTTATGTTTATAATTAGCACTGTGATGGTGTATAACTATTAGGTGGTGTAACCGCTGGTGTACCAGTTACTGTTGGAGTCACACATGCTGTAGCTAATGGTGTAGCCGTTTTAGTTGGCGTACCCGTCTGTGTTGGTGTACCTGTTACGCATGCGGTACCAGTATTAGTAGGTGTCGGGCAAATACCACTACTACAAGTTACTGTAGGTGTTTGTGTAGACGTACCTGTTTGTGTAGGTGAAATCGGTGGTGTTGCAATTGGTGTACCTGTAGCAGTAGGTGTAACAACCTGTGTCTGGGTAGTAGATGGGGTCTGAGTAGGTGTAACAACCTGTGTCTGCGTCTGAGTCTGTGTAGGTGTTTGTGTAGACGTACCTGTTTGTGTAGGAGTTTTTGTAGGTGTAATCGGTGGTGTAGGTAATGGTGTACTAGTAGTAGTAGGTGTACCTGTCTGAGTAGGAGTACCGGTATTTGTCTGAGTAGGTGTACCAGATTTGGTATTTGTCTGAGTAGGTGTACCAGATTTGGTAGGTGTAAAGGTGGGTGTACCAGATTTTGTAGGTGTGTGGGTAGGTGTAGGTGTTTGAGATGGGCAAATAACAGGACACTCTAATGTATAAGTCCATTGAGGCTTATCATGAACCGGTGATTGGATCGTTACAATAGCTTTATCATCTTCAAAAAATGCTATCTTTGCTGTAGATACTCCTGATGTAGTATTATTAACATTTGGAAAGCCATCTGCAGCAATTGAAAGACCAGGGAAATTATATGCAATAAAGCCTTCTGCAAGTAAAGCATCTATAAATATATGCCTTTTACTACCTGAGAAATTATAAGATGAATTACCAATGAAACCAGAGTCAAGAACAACCTCCCCTTCATAAGTAACTATAAACCGATCTGGTCCATCAACCACATTGTATCTAAGATTAAGGCATCTCTCAAAAGTGAGAGTAGGCGAATTGCTTATCGTTGGTGTATGGCTAGGAGTTCCTGTCTGAGTAGGAGTGCTAGTAACTTTAGCTGTTGGTGTAACTGTTTGTGTAGCTGTATTACTTGGAGTTACACCTACAGGTAATGAGCAAGTTGGTGTACCCGTTGGTGTGCCAGTAGGAGTACCAGTTTTTGTAGCTGTGTTACTTTGTGTTACAGCTATAATTTTTGAAGTAGATGGTGTAACACTCGATGTAACAGATGGCGCAGGTGGTGTAAAGGTAGGTGTAAAGGTAGGTGTACTAGTTGCACATGGGGTAGTAACTGGATTAGTTGGTATCGGGGTACAGTTACCAATAGTTGGTGTTTGACATCCTTGCGAGGCTGGTGGGGTAAAGCTTACAGGTGGAGTAGGTACTAAAGGTGCAGAACAAGAAGGGCTGTTACTGTTTGTTGGTGTAGCAGTCGCTGCTAAAGGTGCTGTACCTGTTTGTGTGTAACTAACTGTCGGTGTAGGAGTCGGTGAAGCAGAAATATTATTAGTTCTGATTTTAAGAATCTTATCTGCCTCTTGTGGAAAATAATAAATACAATTACCAATTGTTGCTGCAGAAGAAAAGTAATCACTATCAGTACCAGTGCCACCTAATTCAGCATTAATATCTCTGTAATTGACTGTATCTGTAGATGGATCAACCCAAATAAGATAAGGAGCATTAACTGGTACAGAAAAAACGCAACCACCAGGTCCTAAAACCGAGTTAAGCGATTTAGAAGCGAAATTACCTGCAGGTAATGTAGTTTCATATTCATCAATTGCATCAACAAGAGCTGGAGGTAAGGGAAGTTCCGTAGTAGTATCATCTGTTGTATCAATCTTAAGAACAGAATTCGCGCGCTTCGGCATTGCATAAATAGCATTATTTGATGCCAAAGAACCACCTGAGTACATGTTAAAGAATGGAAATGGTTCTAGATCTCTTGTAGATGAATCAATTGGTGCTGCGGTAGGTGTTAAGCAACCAGTAATAATGCAATCACCAAATGTAACTTTATCCGCGCAAGAATCTGGGCATGTTGTATCTATTATAAGAATAGACTCACTTGACATTGGCGTTGCGTAGATCTTATCATTACCACCATCAGTAGCACCACAAAATCTTCTGTAAACATCTTCTACAACTCCTTCATCTGCTGCAGTATTTCGTATACTATGTATTGGGCCAGATGTTGGAGTTTCAGGAAAAGGTAGATCAGCACCAATTGAATCTGTACTAGTGACCATAGTCCGTACCTTAGCAGGTCCAGTAAAAGGTACCATAAACAAACACTCACTCGCACCAGAGCCTCCTATAACACCTCCAGCTGTTTGAAGACAGCAACGAGAATTGCAATCTGAAAAGTAACTTGGTGCAACTGTAGCTGGTGATACTGCAGTATCAATAACTAATGGTCCAGTAATTGCGTTAAGCGGGTTAGCGTAAATTTTTCCACTAGTTGGTTCTAAAACACCACCTGCATACTTACATGATTGCTCGCAAAGCGAGGGGTCAATCGTTCCAAGATCAGCAAACTGATTAACTGTTGTATCACTACCTGGATCAAACTTTGTTACATACCGAGCATCATCCGGTATAAGGTAAAAATTTCTATCAAGCCCAAGAACAGCACCTTGAAACTTTGATCCTGTCGTACAACCGAGAGGTAACGTATCCGCGAGACTTGAACCAACAAATTCGAATGTAAGATTCGATTGATTACATGTAAGACTTGGGGTAGGTATAGGTGTGCTCATAACTTATGAATATTCTGGAAATACTATTCTTCTGAGGGTCTCGTGCTGCTGGGTTAAGCCACATAAGTAGCTATCTTCTGTACCACAAGATAACGTGTAATATGGGCACCCAACAAAGGCTTCCCAGTCAGTAGAAGATAGGGGTGTATATACATTAAGAGTAACACGTGAAGAATCTGTATCTTTGTAAAAGGTAGCACCACCATTAGATTTAGTATCAGTAACATACGGATAACCATCTGGTGCTATAGCACTTAGTGCAAGTTCTGCTTGCTGGTTATTAATAGAATAACTTGATAAAAGGCCGGTAATAAATGTAGAACGTCCTGATCCTTCATAGTCATATATACTATTACCTACATATTCAGTATCATATACCATATTGTTTTCGTAGCTATAAACAAATCTAGTAGGGAGTCTGAAAGATGGTGTATTCCAACGTATTTCAACATCACCTATAAAGGCAGAGATACCATAAAGAGTAGTCGATGGAAAAACACCTCTGCTGAAATTAGTTATATCAGATCCTAAAGCACTTAAACCGCAATAATCATTAGGACATCCAATATCTGGTTCAATACCTAAAAAAGGTAAATTTTGTTTTTCTTCCGTATTAGGTGAACCTAATATACTAGGTGCACTAGGTGGTTTTAAACTAGCTTTATTATTTGTAATAGGTGCAGTAAATGTAGTAGAAAGAACTTCATTCGTAGTAATAGAGTCATTCTTACCCTCGACGTGAAAATTAGATACTACGATAGTACCGTTAGCGTTACTAGATGTTAATGGTTTACAGAATGTAACACCTGGTCTGTATCTTGTGAAAGCATTAATTTGTGGTCCGGCAATATCTGCTTTAAGTAAGTTGGTGTAGAAGATATCACCTTGCGCTTTATAATCAACTTGGAGTCTTCTACCATAGTTACCGAGACGAGCTCTTATTGTCTTAACACCACTATCTGTAAGATTAAATGCACTTATAGTCTCGTTAATGTTAAGATACTTATAAGGGTTGTTTGCATCAACTGTAGTACTACGAGATGAATCAACTCCACGTACAGATATACTATTTATTTTACGTAAAGCAGGATTGATACCATCTCTAGTAGAGCTATCTACATATGTCTTAGGTAAAGCAAAGCTGCCTAAACTATCTAAACCTATACCTATAATCGCACCGCTTAGTGCATCATTCGCATCGGCTGCGAAACCTGTAACAGCACCGGAATAGCCTAAATCAGTACCATTACCTCCACCAGAAAACGTTGTATATGCATTTTGCAAGAACATACAGAAGCCTATCTCGTCAGAAACCTCCCAGTTACTTAATTGATAAGTAAATGACCAGGTAATATCAAACTGAGGTGATAAACCATCTTCGAAAATTGCTACTGATGTAGCAGATAGTGGTAGATTAGACATTAACACCTATATTTAATCTGGTGTATGTCAGATACAAGTATAATAAATAGAATTTACATTCCCCATTCGAATTTAACTAGCCCGGCTTTAGTATTAATACTTGTACCCTCATGACCACCACCACCAGCTCCAGGAGCTTGGTCTGATCCCCAGAAAGATGCAGGACCGCAAGACTCTTCATCATCACTATTAGTATCCCACCCACCTGAACCACCTTCTATAATATAACCACCTATAATACGCGGATCAGATGTATTTAATGTACCTTTATTACCACCATTTAAAGAAGCTGCTGTATGGATTGAAGCACTAAGACTAGCAGCTCCATTACTTATTAATAGATTAGTTCCTCCAATTGCAATCTTACTTAAGTTTCCGGAAGAATTAGCAGTAGTTTGACCAGCTGCTACATATACGTCAATACTAGTACCTGGTTGCGCTGAAATTATAGCATATACTGTTGCTGCAGCACCACCTGTACGTAGTCCGCCTTTAGCACCAGAACCTGTTACCCATACTTTTGTATGCTCAGCTACGGTTGTAAATGTTGTTTTTCCATTAGCAGATAGATTTGTAGCGATCGTAAAAGCTTGTATACCTGGAGGCACTGGCCCAATCTTAATTGCACCTGCCAGGGTATTTATAGGAACACCATTGGCTACTGCTGCATTATTGTTAGAAGCAGTTAAACCACCGTTAATTGTTAATGTAGAAGTAACTACTGCATCAGGTAGTGCTTTAATATAATAACTTACTGCTTTAGTTGTGTACGTAGCACCGGTAGAGTTAAGGGTACCATTACTAAAGCTTGAAACATCCGCTTGTCCTACATGTACTACATCTTCATAGTTAGGTAAGTTAAAGTTATTACCTGAACCACCATATTGCGCACCGATAATACTTGAAAGAACACCGTAGGTTGTATTAGATACAGCTGAACCATCGCAAAGTAACCATCCAGATGGAAATGCTTTACCACTAGCAGCTGCCATTATAGTACCAACCGGTATAAAGGCACTAGAGGAATTTACATAAAACTGACCTGTATTAAGCGGCGCAGACCATGAAAGTTGTCCTGCAGAATCAGTGCGTAGAAATTGATTATTAGCAACTGCACCTACAGGAAAGTTATAATTAACATCGTTAATATTGAGCTTTTCTGGTAGTTTAAGATGAGTACCGTTTTTAACGTTAATTCTATCAGTTAAGATCTGCGTACCACTTAATGAAATCCTTCCAGCTACTAATTCAAGTGAATTACCTAAAGCATCGTTATCAAAGTTATTGGCTGATAGTGTACCTACCCGTATAGTACCATTTACATCATCAATAACAATTGAACTATCGTATGCTGCTAATACTTGTGAAGCTTTTACCCATGCTCCTTCCCATAATGTGTATAGAGCTTTACTTGTTGTATTGAAAGCTATATCACCATCTTCTGCACCAGCACTCAAAGCTGAATGATCAGAAGCAGTACCTAAGAACTTATTACCGGTTACGATACCTCCTGATGTTGAAGCATCACCAACAAATAGACGTTTATTATCTGTAGTATAACCTAGCTCACCTTCATCGAGAGTTATGTTTTGCCGATCAAGATTACCACCACGTCTAACAAGAAGTTTTAATAGAGTGTTTTCGAGAATTTCAATTTTATTAGACATATTAGTATTTTATTAATAGTTATATACAGGTATTGCAAGCTTACCGCATGTACCAGAATCTATTGTTATAAATCCGGCAGAACATAAACAAATCGTAACTGCTGCGATATTACTACCGGTATCAGCTGCGAAACTTCCGGATTGAGCACAGACCACGGTCCGCCCGACTGAAGTCGTATCAATAAGATCACCAAAAAAGGTTGCACCAGCTCCACTAGTGTTTATCCCTGATAGGTTAGATGTAATTGCATTAGTTGTACCTGTAACTCTACCAAACTGATCAAAAGTTGTGGTATTAAGCGGTTTACTCTCACCAGCTCCAATAGTAGCCATACCTAAAGTATTAGCAGTATTATTTACTACTAATCCATTAGTAACAGTAGAGGCAACAATTGCGCATGCGCAAACTGTATTACATGGTGCATTGCAGAATGATAATTTACCGAAAGGCAGTCCGAAAGAATTGGAAGTAAAAAGGCCCACTGGCTCTACCCCACCGCCGCTTAAGCCATTACCAATACAAGTAGCAGGTATAGGTGCACCTAACACACTAAGTTGACCTGTAGTTGAATTTACTCTGATAGATGTACCATCCACGGCAGCTGAAAGACCTTGAACTGGGTTAAGTGTGATACCACCGTTAGTAGCTACAACATTTGAATTTAAAGATGAAGCTGAAATAGCACCGGTAACAACATGTAGTTTGTTATTTACATCATAGCTAATAGATGCTGTATCTGTTTGCGATCCTATGAAAGCCCAACTAGAAAGTAGAGCGGAATCAGTACCAGAAAGCTGATATAAAAGGTTATTTTCATATACTAAATCATTTTGAACAGCTTGAGCTAAAGAAGTTTTTGCACTTGATGTAAGTGGTGCATATACCAAATTACCAGCTACATGTCCCCCCGGTGTAAATCCATCACCAACCCAGACTCTCTTACGATCTGTAGTATAACCCATTTCACCCTGTTCAAGGGTAACAGTCTGACGCTGCACGTCAGTACCTCTTCTTAATTTTAGTTTTACGATTTCAACGTCTGGCATTTTTTTAAATTGTTAAGATGTTCTTTGCCATACATACAATCCGAATGATGGTGGCATATTATTATGTGGAGTTCCGCTTCCAGTAGAAGCTGAAGTAAATGTATTGACTGTGGCTTGTCGACCAACAGCATCACGTTGCTGGTTATTAGAAACACCCTGTCCGAAAGCACTACCATCAATACCAGCATTATTACTGAGTTGGTCTAGACCGTGACTATGGGAAGCTAACTCAGCTGTAGTAAGTGGGTGATTATATTTACCAGTAGTGTCATTACCAGCTGGAATTGTTTTAGCTTCAGTACCGTCATTACCAGCCCCTTCTCCAGCTATAAACCGACCTGTAGCAATTTGTATCCAAGTAGTACCTGTAAATCTCGATCCTGGATTAGTATTATCTTGCGAAAATGTAACAGACCCAACAGGGTATATTGCTTCAGCTATAGCAGTTTTAAAAGCATCACCAAGTGGACCGTCTACATCAATACCTTTACCTGCTTGACCTACCTTAAGAGCACTTTTATTACCAAACCCATCGTATACATCTTCTTGTCCAGTAGCTGGTAACGCTGCACCTTTCGCATGCAGTACACCAACGTAAGTTTTGCTGATGTTAGTATTAGTTAAGGAAGTACTTGCCATATGTATATTTATGTCAATGGCAGTATTAAGCAATCAAATATTTGTTAAAGCATCTTTATTAAATACCGGCTGTACGTCTGCTTCTGTATTCACTTGCACTGTATTCATTATTTTTTGCTGTAGATTAAAAATTAATTCAAAACACCTGTTTAGGGTACCAGTTAAGTTTTCTTCATTTCCATGAACATAAAGATTTTCTATCTCTTGATTAAGTAATTGCTTAAAGTCGATTTCGTAGTTATAATCGTCTAACTCAAGTATATTATTAACAAATTTACCAGTAAATCTACCTATTATGTTATTTTTAATAGCAATTGTATCATTAATAACTTTAAACAGCTCTGTATTAACAACAGAATTTTGTATAAAACTATCTGTATTCAAAGAAAATGCTGCACTACCGTAGTTATTGTAGTTAACATCTTTTATTACACGTTGATATGCATCTTGAGTAGGTTCATCAAAGAAAAATAACCTACCAGTTGTTAACATAATAGCACGATCTGTAGAACTCACACCTGGAAAAATGGAGAATGATGTAATTTTATCATCTAAAAGACCATCAACAGCAGCTGTTGTTGGAATACTAACAGGTACAGCATTTGTCGCAGCACTAACATTTTCAATCTCTATCTCCACACCTACATTCCATATAAAATCAGCATTAGAATAATCTATATTAATAAAATTCCATCTGTTATTGATAGTATTAACTTCTACTTCTTTATTTTCAAGGGCTACTTCTAGAGGTATTTCTTCTGTAGTTTCAGTAAAATCTAGTAAATATAAACGCTGCGTTCTAAACTTACCAATTATTTCAACTGGTCGAGTTTTAAATTTCTTATAAACAGTATTATCTGTACCAAAATACCAATAATTACTATCCGTACCAGAGAAGGTTAGTGAATTAATATTTTCATTTAACCCTAATGTATCATTTAAAGTAAACTTCTCACTAAAACGATAATTCTTACCACTAAATCTATATAAGAATGGTGTTCTAACGGTTATTTGATTTGTAGTAATATCTCTATAAGTTATAACATAAAGCGAATTAAAGTCAGGATCAAATCCCATGGCTCCAAATGTCTCCTTGCCTAACTCAACAGATGTAATTCGAGTTATAAAGTTAAAATCACCATCAAAAATCTTAATATTTTTATTACCAGAATCAAAAACAGCTAATTCAGTACCATTAGCTGCTAAGAAAGTAGGTTTATTAAATTTAGTTTGTCGTGTTGCTCCACCAAAACCACCAACTAACTCTATATAATTTCTCCGGAATCTTAAAGAACTATCATTATTACTATATCCAGCAATATCATACTTTAAAACTACATTATTACCAGTATCAGATATATATAAAAATTCTTTAGTAGAAGTGATACCTCCTAATTCATTAAAAGATAGGTCGTTATTTTGACTCTCATAACCTGTAGTATCTTCAACTACTGTAAGAGCATTATTATCCCCAGTTAAACAGAGTAAATTGGTTTTAGTTATTGCGAATAGTGAAAATTCACCACTAAGTGGTTCAAGATTAGTTTGTGCAGTAGCTGCTACTACGTTCCCAAATGCACTTAAATAATTATTGTTTGCAAACCTACTATTAGCAGAGAAAGCAGGAGTTGAACTATCTGATATTCCTATTTCAAACTCAGTGGCAGATACTGATGATACAGATGCATATCGTAAACTAGTTGCGAAAGGTAGCTTATTTGATGGTATAAACAATTTTGAATATACGTATGTATTATTCTCTCTTAACCTTTCTAACTTATATTTAAATAAATCATAGTTAAAATTATCATTTAAAGCAAATAAACACTTATCAAGAGTATTAGGCAGTGCTAGATTAAGATCATCGACTACCCTATCCCTAAAATAACTTGTATAAAACTGATCTGTTCTATACGTTCCTTTTGGTGTAAGTGTTTTACCTGTACTTACTTCTTTAGCTTCACCATTAACTGTTTCAGCAAAACCATAGAAATCACTACCGGTTAATGTAAACATATCACCTGAAGTATAAATCTTTTTGTAACTATAATAATTAGGAATTGCCATGATCAATGAATGTTATGTTATTAATTTTAGTACCTACCGGTAAAAACTGCTTAGCCTCTGCTAATATACTAGTTTTAATCTGATCCTGTACAACAGAGCTTGCAAGGTTAAGATCTCGTACAACAATATCAATTAAGTTAGAAGAATTATTTCTGTTAAACTTAAAGAACTGCTGTATTTCTGTTTTTGATGTTCGTTGACCACCAGGTAAAGATAATGTAATATCATCAATACTTTTTGTTGAAAGGTATATTGCAAATACCTCTTCTGTGCTAATAGCCCTATCGTAGATAAATGGATTACGTACTATTAAATCTTTAGAGTAATAATATTTAGGTTGCCTCAAGTATGTAGCAAGATCAAGATTACTCTGGAAACCAGTTGATCCTATAAAGAACTGATCAGAGAAAATATCTTGAATTAAATACTTTCCTGGTTGAAAGGTTTGATTTTCATATAGATCTCCGTTTATATATAGAGTAGAATTACCTTGTAGACTATCAAGCCTATACGTGAAGTTATAAAATCCTGGCTCGAAAGAGCTTGGTTGGAAAGATATGGTCTGATTTAAAACATCTTCTGTATCTAGATAATTTCTTAAACTTAATTTAAAGTCTATAGATGTATTATCGTAAATTCGGTTAATAGCATTATAATTAGTAAGATTATTTTGACTTGTATTATCACATAGATAAACACCTGATAGAGCTGTAGCTGTTAATGTAGGAAACAACCCTTTTGCTAAATACATGTTTTTATCACTTCCTTCAGCAAGAATTACTGGGTATTGATATTGAATACCTTCAATATATTCATTAACCCAATCAATAGATGTGAATGCACCACCAGATAATGAAAACGTAGTATCATTAAAAGGTATTGGTATATTAATATCACCTATACTACCAGATAGCAAAAATACAGCGCTAGTGTTATGTATAAAATATTTATCCGTAGTTAAAGTTACAATTGTATCATTTAAAATATTAAAGTCAACGATTTGGTCATTTGACTTAAGAAACGATTGTGGTCCAAAGTCTATATTATGCTTAACTATAAAATTACTTACTTTGTAGAAGAATGTATTATCATTTTCCCATTTAGTTTTTGAACCTGGCAACTTATAAATTGTATCATTGTAATCTACTACATTATCGTACAAACACATCTCATCCTTGTAAACATCAAACTCTGTAGAAGAGAGAGCAGATACAGACATAGTGTTAATATTCATCCGGGTAGTCTTTTGATCAGAAGATATAAAGTCAATATGATCATGCTCCATATGTGTACCATAGTAATCTAAAATCCCAGAACCACATTCAAGCTTAATCTTGTTACCTTGGGTATTTACCTTATAGTATATATTACCAGCAGTTGCAACAATATAATCATCTAATGCACTTCTCTTAAAAACATGTTTAATTTTTGTTTTAAATACTACTTTGTTAAGCAATACAAAGTCGGTATTGTATATATAGAGAGTATAATCCCCAACAACATGTATAAATGGCGTTACCGTTTGATCTTGGAAAATACCAAATCCTCTGTTAGTGTTATTACCAATTAACTCAAAACCATAATTAACCTCAGGGTCAAGATACATATCAAAGTTCAAGGTAAATGATTTAGAGTCATTAATTGCATCTTGAACGTCAAAACTGGTATAATTACTACCATTGAAAGTTAATTCTTTGCCGGTATAATCTACACAAATATTTTCCGTTTCACCTCTTACAATTTTAGAGGTTATATAACTATCATATGATGATATTAAAGGAGCAGACGAATCAATAATTTCTGTAATATCTGCATTACCAATACGCTGATACTTAATATCAATATTAGGTTCGATGGCTGCATCACTCTTTTTATCAAAAAATTTCTCTCTTGCTATTACAGCATCTGTGACTGATAGATCAACACCATCAACACTATCATTTAAAGCTGGCGCATAACGAGATGAGCTTGAAAGAGCTGCAGTCTTGGTAATTTTATCTGGGTAGTAGTACCTATCAACCCATATACCAGTTTCTTCTAAAGAACTACCAGATAACCAAGTGCAAAGATATCTACCATTATCATATTGAGTAGAATTTATCCGTTTTATAAAAATTTTATCAGCTAGCTGTGGTGTCGGTCCAGCAAAAGCACCATTATTTACAAATGTAGTATCATTTATATTTAATTTTGAATATGGGTATATTGAAGAAGGTGCTTGAAAAAAGGTATCTGTACCATTGGTGATAAATACATCTTTATTGTAAAATGTATAGTTGAGTATAGGGTTGGTTAAGCCACCCTCTTGATCGTTACCTAAATAGAGGTTATTATAGTCGCGATTTTCATAGCCAGGTAATCCATATGGTGTATCAATTAAGTTACTACCACGTTTAATGAAGTTAAATTCAGATCTATTAGTATCTAGAGCAAAGTAATTAATAGGCATCTTATCACTAGATATTGTATTATAATTTGTGATAAACATATATTGACCATTATCATTAAATGAGCTTCTTTGAGTGTTAAGAGTTAAATTAGATGCATTTTTTGAACTATATGAAATAAAGCTATTATTAAGAAACTGCTTATTAGTATCAAGATTATAGTCAATATTAATTAGATTATTAAAATCTCTATTTAAACCAGATGGTTGTAGAGGGGCCATTATAGGTACTATACCTGTAGGTATAGAACTTAGCGTAAAGATAGTAAGAGTTGTACCAATAGTTTTAAATAGCTGTAGGTAACCATCATCGTCTAAATTATATCGAAAAACATCATTTCGCTCTTGCGATATATTCTTGTAATTATCTGTATTTTGATAGAAAACAAACTCTCCTCCTGATAAAGACACTCCAGTGTAATTAAGGTAAAAATCAAATATACCGTTATTATGTTTAATTCTTAATAAATTATTATTAAGTGCTTCTATTTCGAAAAAGTAATTATTACTAAACGCATTTATAGCATTTAAAGTACGTACACCTAAGGGTTTTTGTTGATTAGTTGCAACTTCACCATCGGAATTAAAAATATACAGATATTGATCTAGATCACCTAAAGCTCGTTGGAACCCTAATTTAGTAACAAATGATGTACTCTCGTCCCCCGCTATACTAGATAATTGTAGAAAGTCAGAAAGTTTACTTTTGTTAGTAATATGAAAAGATGTATAATTATTGATCTTACTATCTTTTGCACCTGATAAAGCTGTAATATTATTTACTTGAAATCCTTGCTCTAAAACACTATGATACTGATCAAGTGTGACAAATCTATCGTCATATTCCCCAGTTGGGAAAGAGATTGAACTAACAGATTTTGTATATGAAGAACTCATTATACTTATTTAATCTGGAAGCTAGTTGTTGCAATCAATCTTTATCGAAGAATGTAGTATAGGTCCTCTTATTAAATCTAGATTGTAAATTAGCAATAGTATTTGATGCAGATGTACCTACCATTTGAGTGTTCAAGATACCTAATTTTTCAATGCTATCATAGTATGACTCTCTCAATAATCTAATTGGTTGAAAAACATTCGCGAAAAAGCCATCATTAAAGTATATAAGAAATTGTACGCTTAGGCTAGTTACTTGAGAACTTAGAGAAGGTATATATGTATGACCATATTCCTCTAAAACACTACCACCAATTTTGCCATACAGAACTTCATTAAGAATTGATTGTTCTCTATAATCATAAACTACATCTCTTTGATAGTACTCAATATTACTGTTATCACCCCAGTTGATATCTAACGTAAGAGCTTTACTTTTTGATTCATCAATACCTGTAAGTACAAACATAATAGATGGGGCTCCTTTAAAAGTAACCTCAGGTAACGTTGCAGATATTGATGATTGAAGCGCTGTACCACTTAAAGCAGGTAGTTGGATAAAAATATTTGACATTAGATTGTAACAGTAAAGTTGTTAGTATTGCGTGTGAACGAACCAGAGTTGGCTGATATGGAACCAAACATTGAACTTAATCCAAATGTAGTCGATCTTAATATTTCCTCTTCATCTTCATATTTATATATACTCTGTAGAGTGAAATCATTATTTACTTGTCTAAATGAAACGTCAATAAAATGTGACATGTCATTAGGATCATTTACAATATACGTTAGCTTAAATATATCATTTCGTTTATTATATGCTATCTTCGGTGTATGAACCTCTTCAATTGTATAGTTTCTCGTAGCACTTACACCTAAACTCAAAGCAGAAGTATTAACATCAAATACACTAAGAGTAGTAGATGCTGTATCAGCTGGATACACCTTATTTACATGATTATCTAGTATAGAGTATTCATAAATCTCTGGATAAACTGTTAAATAATTTCTTGGAGAAACATCACAATCATTAGCACCAATAGTTTGAAATCTTGCAAAATATACTTTACCGGTACCCTCAACGTAGAATCTATTTGAGAACGTTTCTGCTCCTATAGAGCTATTAACGCTATATAATGTGTTGACTGTACTAGGCTTAGTAAACTCTGCATCTTTATATTCAATCTTATCTATTAGTAAGTTAGATTTAGTTTCTAAGAAAATAGTATTCTGTATAATATCGAAATCTATTAAAGCTAGATTTAAATCTGTTTGAATACTAGTTGAATACTTTTGAAGTATGTTTGAAAGTGCAGTAGAGAGTGGTTGAGAATCAGAATATGAACCATTCTTTACATATAATCTACCATCCAAGGCTTTACGCTCTTCAGTAGTAAGAGTTAGATCTTGAGAAGATAATGTTGATAATACAGTAGCACCACGAGAGTCAGGATTATCAAGATATCGATAATTATCTGAATAAATAAAATCGTTAGGTAGATTTACTTCGTCAGTAAATAAGCCACCGTCATAATTAGTATAAGGGCTTCCAGCTGAAAGATAATTACGAACATCTGTTGCGAACTCTAATATGCTAAGATCAGTTATAATATTAAATTCATCTTCGGTAATAATATTCATATCTACAGCAGATAGTATAGCTTGCTCTACCGCAAAAGTACCTTCTGCAAGAACGGTGTAGTAGTAATTTAAAGGGGATGGAAATCCAGGTCCTATTCCGGATAATGGGTTAGGTAACTCACTACCATCAAAGAAAGTAAATGCTCCACCATCACGCCAGAACGGTTTAAGATTTCTAGTCTTCTTAATGAGATCTTGGTATGGTGAAAATTCTCTAAAGTATAATGTTAAAAAGGTATTCAGTTGTGACATACCATTTGTATTAGCCGTTAATCCTGATCTAATAGTATTACCATTAACGCTAGCTGTACTATAATCAAAATTATAACCCTCGTTTCTATCCCAGAATGTATGACCATCTAATAGCAGATTTTTAATATAGTCTTGATCAGATATTCTCGGCTGTAAGGGTGTATATTTAAGTAAAGCGTATTCGTTACCAAATATATCTGTTTGATATTTATCAATAACCCCTTGATCAAAAAGATCAGTAAAGTTTAGCTTATAACTAATATTATTTAGCTCTTTTAACTGAGTACTATTACGCTCTTTTGTAGTATATGATTCAAAGGTAGTTACTTTATTAGTAATTTTTGGATCACCTGAAGCTACACCACTTGAAACGTTTCGTACATTATCCCGGTAATCAAACTTATAGTATATAGGATAGCTACTTACTGGGTTAACTGATACATTACCATACTTATTAGGATCTGGAAAAATAACAAATTCATTACTTAAAGCAGAGAGGTTAATTGAATAGGTATATGTTTCAGCTTGTAGTTTAAATAAGCCAATATTATCAGGTTTAAAGTTCAAACCTATATCTCTTAATAACTTAACATCATTTGATTCTACTTGTGCTGCATCTGCACCTTGTAAATTTAATGCATTAGAAGTTGGATTATCAGCAGTAATTAACAATCCAGATGTTGGTGGTATAGTGGTTGCATCTACATAATAGATATCAGTACCTAAGTACTTTTTAATTAATGAGCGTTTAAGACTATAGACATCGGCTAGACTAAGACCACCAGATTTATACGCATTAGATACTTGTACAAGATCATTATCCGGATCGCATATAGCGTCAAACTCTTCTGGAGTGATAACCGGAGGATTAATCTTAAAGTTTCTAATAGCACCTATAAAGTTTTCTTGACCAGTAATAGCTTCAACTGCAAGAGGATCTAAATAATACTTTTTATCAATATTATTAATATTATTAGCTTCACCGTCAGATGGTAAATCAAAATAAGTACCATACACATCAACAAATTCTTCTATCTCTATACCTAAACCACTTACCGAAGCAGCGATAGTTGCTGTTTGTGCTTCTTTAGAATCCTCTGCAGTAAATATAAAATTATAAATATTATCAAAAATTGCTTTCTCAACACCTGTTGTGCTCCCTTTAAGTTTATTTCTATCGATAACATACTTACCTTCATCTCTCCTTTTCTTATAAAAGAGTGCAATATCTTTTAGCCTATTTGCAAAGAACGGGATAGCTATGTCAAGATCAGCTGAATTATTAAAGTCTATATTCTCGAGAAATCTTTTCTCACTCTCAGTCGTATAGCTAATAACAATTTCTTTAATAAATTGCTGGTAATAATCTTTAAATTGTGTTTTTTGTTCTTCTTCTGATATATCTTGAAGTGAATACCAGTTTTGAAGGTAAGAGCTATAGAAAGAGCTATATTCTTCCGGTGAATAATCTGCTTGTGTATAATTTATAAAGTCTAGAAAGGAGAACGGGGTAATATTATCTCTATAATCGTCATTCTCAATTTTTGAGTTTGTGATAGAGTAGTTAACTACAACTGTTCTGAGTGATTGGTTAGACATCGATATAAATATTTAGTTATCAAAAAGGTTCAAGCCTTCGTAAAGTGAGTTAGCAAAGATATTAGACACAATACCGTTATCTTTTGACCAATCATTGTAAGATGTAATACCATAAGTTAACGTATTGTTAGGATCGTCGAAATTAATAATAGAATCAGTTATATCACCAACAGAACTAGCTTGATAGTAGAATGAGTAAATATCTGTGATTTCTCTACTCCCACCTGATAGTAATGGCCATCCCCAAGTTTCATTATAATCACTAAGATTATAGAATTGAGTAGACGTCATGACATCTTCAGTTAATAGACCAGATAATGCTTCTGTTAGAACCGAGCAATTAGATGCTCGTTCTAACGTTATAAACTCACCCTCTGATATACGCTCTGGTGAAGTAGCTGTTAATATGCCTGTAACTGTACGATATACTATACCAGATGGTATAGTAATAGTTGGAGCAATTCTTGCACTTAACGGTAACGTTGTATTTAGCGTTACATACTTACCACTATATAGTTCATTCGCTACTATTGGATCCCCAGGAACTATAATACTGTTAGGTGTAAGTTTTTCACCTAAATTATAACCATAAAAATTATTAGATCTATAACCATACGATTGATACTGCGTTCTATCTCTATTTCGTTTACCAAAAAGCTTTGACTTACTAATAGAAAGTAAATCCATTAATCTTGCGAGCTTCGGAGGCAGAGAGTATTTATTAAGCTTTGGTAAATCTAGCATTTGAAGCAATCCATCTAGCTGCTCGATATTACTCTCATCTATAACTGTATTATTCTCTAAAAAGTTTTGAATCTTCTCATAGGTAGCCTTACCTATTGAATCTTGTGTAGAACTCAAGTCACCAAATATTGACCCTAAAAAGTCTTTCATTAACACTCTTGCATCCGTAAATAACGGTTGAATAGCTATTTCTTTAAATGCATCTTCAAAATCTATATCTTCGTTCTGCTTTGCTATTGTATAGTAGCTACTAGGGTTAATAGTAAATGTATTACTTGCACCGTTTAAGAAAACGCCATTATAGTTACCCTGTGCACCGGATAGGTATACGTTGTTAAGAGGTACAGTAGTATTGGATACAAAATATCCTTTATAAAACCCACCATTTGATAAGGATGAAAGAGATCCAAAATCTGACGTGAACTCTGCATCATAAACTGTAGCACCATCAGTTAACTTAAAATTCATTGCACTAATACTACCTTGAGTTGCACTTAATACCGGAGCTGATCTATTACTAAAATTATCTTGATCCTTTACCTTGGCAACAAATGCTATTTTAGTTCCTGCAAACTTCTCTGAGTTTATATCAAATACACTAAAGTTATCAGCCCCTTCACCATCAACACCATTTGATGAAAAATCCAAACTATTATATTGTGCATTTGATGTAATAACCGCTTTCATACCATAGTTAGTAGTATTTGCATACTCAAATATATCACCTTGCTGAAAGCCAAATATTAAATTATAATTATCAACAAAATCACTCTTAAAGTATACGTCAGATGTACCAGAAACACCAGCAAAGAAAGCATCAACATCATTCTTGTCTGTATATATAATCTGGTTATTTGCATCTAACTTAATGTATATAGATTTATCGATAGTATCAATAGTATTAACGTTAAATGTTTCAACTATACCATTAGAAGTGAGTATTTGAACGAAAGAATAGCTAGGATATAAATGTCCATATGCTAATTTATCATAACCACTTCTAAAGAAGTCATATTCATTGCTAGATAGAGTTGCGCCTGACGCGTAAGGTACTATAGTGGATAGACCAGTATTTAAAGTTCTGTAAGAATTATAACGCTTTACAGTAATTGGGTTAACTACTTTACCTGCTTTATGATTTATATCTGCTGTACTAGTAACTACTAACTCATCCTGAACAAAATCTCTAATGTTAACATCAGCATGAAAAGTATCAAGATAACCATTACCAGCATCGTCATATAGAAAGCAATTAACTCTATATGAACCAGGATGGTCAAATGCATGAGTAGCAGATACAGCTTCAGCGGTAGTACCATCTCCAAAATCCCAGACTATACGCTTATTAGATACAAAGTCTTGAATAGTTGGATCTAAGTTAGGTATAAAAGAAAGAGGAGCAAAGGGTAACGCAAATCCTTCATATGTTTCCTCACCACTAATGTTCTTCACATAGAAGAAATTATACAATAGATCAAATTCACCTGATTGATCGAGTTGTAAAGAACTGAGCGACATATAACATATTTAATCACTCAACTTACGTTTACAACCGTCTTATTGCTATCTTATTAGTAATATTAGCAATATTGTAAAAATATGCATACTCAAAATCTTCTAACTGGTAGTTGAGAGATTGAATAGTTCTATCACTATCTTTGTAATCTGGATTCCAAACAACAAAGCTCAAATTTGGAATTTCTGCATCACCGTTAACGGTATGTAGTTCTGTTACTCCTTGAATATTAAGTATATCATTAGTCATAGCAGCTACATCAATTACATCACCAAGCTGCAGCTTACTAAAGTAATTAATAAGAGTAGTCGAAACAGCATTTCTTATTGATCCATTATTTGAAGCTTGATTTTTATCAACTGTAACACGTATTATACTATCTTGTACAATTTCATCAACACTATCACTGTCTCTGAAGCTAGCTATTCCTGTATTAGAAGCACCAAACGCAAAAGCTTTAAATAAAGCATCCGTAACGACGACATTATGAGTTATGTCTTTCTTATTGTTACAAAAATCAGCAATAATTTGCTTTTGTGCAGCATTAAGATATTTTGGTGTTAAACTATTTAATGTAGAATCTCCACTAGGAACTGTATAGATATAAACGTTGTTAAAGCTAGAAGAAGTTGAAAACTGAACCTGAGAGAATAACATACGTGCATCATCATTACCTTGACCGAGACCTTGTTCAGCGTAATATCCCAATACCCTTGATGTAAATTCATCGTTAGATAGAACTTTTACATCTTTGGTGATATTATTGAAATTTCTATTTACCTGATATTCATAATCCTCTTTTGTAACTAACCGGTTCTGTGAAGCAAAGACTTTCGGCGCGTTAGCTTTTATATCTTCTGTAGTTTCTGCCTTCTTTGGTGGTAAAGTGCCATTGGTATTATTAAGAGTTACATTGGCAATATCAATTGAATTAATTAAATTTTGATCATCGTTATATAGTATACTCTGTATAGCTTCAAAATTAGTCGAACCGTATAAGTTAAATGAAGCATTAGCTAAAGCATCTGGCCCAGTTATGCCTGCTTCATTATCAGAGATTACATAGAATATAAGTACAGTATCGTTACTTTCTAACTGCTTACCGTTTAGATTATTACCAAACTTAAACTCATAATTACCAGATGAATTTAGTCGCTTTTCATAACTTTTACTCTCAGCTGATTTCAGGAACAGAGAAGCGCACTCATACCACTCAGACCAACCCCCGGTTACAGCATTTTTAACAAATACGCTAAATGTGTTATCTGAAATAAACTTAGTATTATTTAGATTTGTTACACTCTGTATAAGTTGAGGAGATGTAAAGCTATCGACGAGAGTTATATTCTCATATGGTTCTCCTGTTGCTGCAAAGGATGCTTCTGTAATAGCACCTTGATAAAGAGTATTGTTTGATGGTGATACTGCTTCTACTGCAGTGTTAGTTACCTTTTGAAAGGTAATATCTTCAGTTGTTATAAAAGAATTACCAGCAGCTACAACAGAACTAAATCTTGGTATTGTATAAACATTAGCAGGAATATTTGTAGCAGATAAATTAAAATTAAGAAGAGCTGTCTGATCACCAAGAGGTTTGTACCCAATATTGCTAACAAGCTTATTCATGTTTTCATAAATAGTAGCAGTATTAAACGTAGATTCGTTAGATGTTGTATTAAGCTGGAAAAGCAATACATGATACATATAGGCTACAACATCGATAAAAGCACTAAAATTAGAACCTTCAAAGTTTTGATCTGTAAATGTTTCATTCTCATTTAACCTTTCAATAATAAGACTCTTAAGAGTATTTGCATCGAAGGTGAGATATGCGTTTTTAGGAAGTTTGTAATCTGTGAAGTCTTGTAAGCTCATATTATACTACGTTATTATTTAATCTACACCGCTACATACCCATCTCGGTTAAGAGAAGCATTTAAAGTTAAATTATAGATATCTAATGTGGGTATACTGAATTCAATAGTAATATCATATTCTGCCATATCCGGATTTCCTACGATATCTAATTTATTAAGAATCATACGAGGTTCTTGAACCCCTAAATTATTATATATGTAATAACCTAAAAAATAAGCAGTTGTTGAATTTATTGGCTCGAACAGATATCTTCTAAAATCTAGTCCAAGCCTAGGGTTAAGTAACTTTTGACCGGGTGATGTTGTAAGAATATTTTTAATAGAATTAATTACAGCTTGACCGTCTTGAATTTCATTTAAATCTTTAAGTTCACTCGTACCATAAAGCTCCGTTCTCTTAAATCGGCTAGCCGCAAGATCGAACTTTATATCTTTGTATAGATACCCGCTCTCCAGTGATTTCTTTTCACTAGCTGGGATCTGTAAATTATCTAACCTTACTGCCATAAAATGTGTATAAATATTTATATGAGTGACTAAATAATAGTATGGCTAAATCGAACAAATTCACAACTCTTTTGGAGTCTTATATGCGACGCAACCAACGTGGTGGCTTTCTTGTAGGAGACGTATTCAAATTTAATGATAATTTTAAAAGTGACGATGGTTATAAAGATCTCGCTGATATAGTTAAGAAATCAATTGACTCGATGATTGATTCAGGTCTTAATATTCGTGTTATTAATATTAAAGACACTTCTCCTGCTAGGTATCCTGCATCAGATCAAACATCATCACTTGATGTAGTTCTTGATATTGCACTTGATACAGGAGGTGGGCGCTATACCGATGAATGCTCAATTCCTGGTGGTTTAGGTAGTTGTGAGCAATATGCTCCTAATTTACTTCCTATTCCAGATGAGCAGCGCCGTAAGAGCAAAGTTAACATTAAACCTGAAGAGGTAGAGGAGAATGAAGAGAATCTTTCAAATAAGACAGACCGCGGAGATGGTAAGCTTACACAAACAGAACTTACTCTTAAGAAAGAAAGCTATACTCAACAGTATCTCTAATGCCTAAAGAAGTCGCGACCACGAAGTGGTGCCCTGTCTGTAGTAGTTCGCAGAAGATTAAAGGGTTCCGTTCGTTCTATTGTTACGATTGTTGGAAAGCAGCCGGGAAGCCTAAAATAGAGCCATTATTTAAGGCAATGGATAAACCTAAAACTAAGAAGTAATTACTTCTTTTTCTTCCAGCTCTTTCTAGCTGGACCCCTCTTTTTGTACTTCTTGTTTTTAATCTTCTTACAAGCTGCATGAGTTGGTCTACATGCAGGGTATGAAGCACCTTTCTTACCAGCCTTTTTACGACCACAAGGACCACCGGTCTTACAGTTGATCCAGCCTTTAAACTTTTTTCCTGTCTTCTTATCAGTACGAGTCTTGAACCAATCTCGTAGGTTCTCACTTAATTGTAACGTCTCTTGCTGAGTCATTACTTAATTTTACCTCCTCGGTTAACACATTTCTGAACATACCCGGAAGCATATGCAGAAGGCCAAACGTCATACTTACGTTTAGCTTTAGCTTGACATTTAGCGCGAGTCTTAGATACTTTCTTTTCAGCATCTTCTTCCTCACTCTCAGACTTCTTCTTCTTACCACCCTTCATGTTAGCGCACCAGTGATACATCTTACCCTTTTCACCACCATACTTCTTAGCTCTCTTACGAAGCTCAGTTACAGAACCTTTACAGCTGGCTCCAGCACGCTTAACACGTCCAGGACTACTCTCAGCATCCTCAGAAGGTAACTCCTCATCAGAATGTTTACTGTTATTTAACTTATCACCAGCCTTTTTAGCTGCCTTATAAGCCTTACTACCTTTGCTAGCACTCTTACCACCACGCTTTTTCTTAGCGTTGATGTTAGCCCATAAACCTTCAGTAAAAAAATCTACATCTTCAATAACATACTCCTTAAGTAGCTGGTTATATAGCTCATCAAACTGCATATTTATATTTATATCTAAGATGTTAAAATTCTCTTTATTTTTAGCACCTTTGATATAAATACTAGTATGGCTAAACACAATACCAATTTTGGAAAAGATCTAAAAAATCTTTCAGAGCTGGCATTCTCGGTCCTTAATGAGAATACCAATGAAGTTATTAATGGCGGAGCTGCTTACAAGGGCGGTGATGTCGAGCATGATTGAGCGTCTCATATTAAAGCTCCTCCGTTTGGGGAGTCAATTAAAAGGATTCTTCACCACAATCTTACAGAAGAAGGTATTGTTGAAGAATATTATGTAGAGCATAATGGCAAATTAGTAGGTGTCCTTGCTGAGGATATTACTGTGATTCAATTAAATGAGCATGGCAGCAAACCATCAGATGAAGAGTCCAATGCTGAGAAAAAGAAGCGTGAGAAAGGCGCTCTTAAAGATGATAAGGCTCATATTAAAGATCTTGAAAAAGATGAAGAAGATGATAAAGAGGATGAAGACGAAGAGACTGTAGTAAGTCCACTACACGGTGCTCGTCCTAAGCTTATCGGAGTACCTATCTTTAGGTAATAGCTTTCTCAAGTGATACTAGACATGCAAATGCATTAATCTCTTTATCTACTACAAAAGCACTCTTATAGAGATGATCGGCAATTATGACGATCATCTCTTTCTTTTTCATATCAGGTAGAT
>Ga0209535_1000284_pt1 | contig 34922 bp, 26 predicted proteins | sample LinPmetageLP28_FD_184041 | JGI IMG/M metagenome (GOLD analysis project Ga0209535, IMG submission 184041) | Marine viral communities from the Pacific Ocean - LP-28 (SPAdes) (version 2) | ecosystem: Environmental > Aquatic > Marine > Oceanic | place: Pacific Ocean | collected 2009-08-22
TCTGGAGGAATAGACTTAGAAGACGCTATAGATCTCAGGGAAATAAAGAATATTAAGTTAGCAAATCAAATGCTAAAAGAAAGAAGAAGAAGAAAGCAAGAAAGAGATCAAAGAAACCAACAAGCTAACATACAAGCGCAGGCTCAGGCTAATGCAAAAGCATCTGAAGCTTCTGCACTAGCAGAACTACAAAAACAGCAAGGTATTGCAGAGACAACTGTTAATGTTGAAAGAGCAAAATCTCAACTAGATATAAGTGAGATGATGAAGAAAGCTGAAATAGATAAGCAATTAATGGAGCTTAAGTTTGGTTATGATATGCAGTTAAAGCAAATGGATTTACAAGAAATAGCTACAAGAGAAAAATTTATTGAAGATAGAAAAGATAAAAGAACAAAACTAGAAGGAACTCAACAAAGTAAAATGATTAGTCAAAGAACTAACAACTCTGCAGCTATTGATTTTGAAGATCCTTTTAACTCTTTGGTTAATTCAACACAAGGAGTTACACCTAACGTTGGTGGTGAGCAACCAATGTAATTATTAATTATTATATTATATTATGTCAGAAACAATTCAAGATAAAGAGGCTAAACCTTTAAAAATAAAAAAGCCTTCTTATAAAAAAATAGAAAACAAAGAATACAAATTAGATTTAACTAAAAAACCAGAAGATGCCGTTCAAGAGTCAAGCCCAGAGAAAGTGGATGTGGGCGAACGATCCACAGATGGCGAGAAAGTGGGAGAAACACACGAAAAACAAACCACTACCGTTGAGAGTAAAGAAGAAATAAAATCTCCTATTACAGAAGTAGTAGAAGAAAAAACTGATGAACTTGAGAAAGAAATAAAAGAAGCAAAAAGAGATGAAAAAGTATTAGGTAAGCAATTACCTGAAAACATCGAAAAATTAGTTTCCTTTATGGAAGACACTGGTGGAACTGTAGAAGATTATGTTAGATTAAATGCTGATTATAGCAATGTAGATAATGACGTTTTACTACAAGAATATTATTCAAAAACAAAACCACATTTAGATAGAGAAGAAATAAACTTTTTATTAGAAGATAAATTTTCTTTTGACGAGGATGTGGATGATGAAAAAGAAATTAAATTAAAGCGGTTAGCCGCTAAAGAAGAAATTGCAAAAGCCAAAAACTTTTTGGAAGAAACTAAGAGTAAGTACTACGACGAGATCAAGTTGAGACCCGGCGTAACTCAAGATCAACAAAAAGCAATGGATTTTTTCAATAGATACAACAAAGAACAACAAGTAGCTGAAAAGCGACATGAGAAGTTTTTAGAAAAAACAAATAACTTATTTTCTGATGAATTTGAAGGTTTCGAATTTAATCTTGGAGAAAAAAAGTTTAATTATAAAGTTCAAAATACTTCGAGTGTTGTAGAAAAACAGTCAAACTTAAACACTTTTGTTAAGAAGTTCTTAAACAATGAGGGTGAAGTTGTTGATACTGTAGGTTATCACAAAGCTATGTATGCCGCTGATAATGCAGATACTATTGCTAATCATTTTTATGAGCAAGGTAAAGCCGATGCTTTAAAAGATGTTATGGCTAAATCTAAAAATATAACGAATGAACCTAGGCCACAAGTCGGGTCAGATGTATTTATAAATGGTTTAAAAGTAACAGCAGTAAGTGGTGCAGATAGTTCTAAGTTGAAATTTAAAGTAAAAAACAAAAACAACAACTAAAATTATAAAACATGAGTTTTAACATAGGTGGGTCTTTTCCCGCATCAATAGTACCTATGCCAAGTAAAGTAACCGTGCAAGACAATTATATTGACTTTCAAGGAGCTAACTTCGCACAATGGTCACAACAATATCTACCTGAGCTTTACGAAGCTGAGATAGAAAGATACGGAAACCGAACAATTGGAGGTTTCTTGAGAATGGTAGGCGCTGAAATGCCTATGACTTCTGACCAAGTAATTTGGTCTGAACAAAACAGACTACACATTGCGTATGACACTGTACAATTAGCTAATGGTGGTGGTGGTTTTCCTGAAGTTACAGTAACTATTACTCCAGGTGCTAATCCTAATCCAAGTTCTGGTATTAGAGTTGGCGCTACACTTTTAGTTTCTGATAACGCTACTGGTTTAGTTACTACTAAATTATTAGTAACTGCTTTAGCTGGTAACAATGGTTATACTTTAACTTGCCACGCTTATGAAGGCGCTGCTTTACCAGGTGCTTTAGTAACTGGTGCTGGTTCTAACAGTTTATTCGTTTACGGTTCTATGTTTCCAAAAGGAAGTAATGGAATGGAAGGCGCTCTTGAGCCAGGCTTAACTACTTTTAAAAATTCTCCAATTATCATGAAAGATAATTTTGAGATAAGTGGTTCTGATGCTGCTCAAATTGGCTGGATTGAAGTTGCTACTGAAGATGGAACTTCTGGATATTTATGGTATCTAAAAGCTGAATCTGAAACTAGATTAAGATTTCAAGATTATTTAGAAATGGCAATGGTAGAATCTGTGCCTAATGACAATGCTGCTACTTTTGGAGCTAACTTTGGTCCTACTGGAGCAAATGGTTCTGCTATTTACGGAAGTACTGGTTTATTTTCTGCAATAGAAACAAATGGAAATGTATACTCTGGCTTTGCTGGTGCTGCTGCTCCTGGTTCTGGTGCTTTAGGTGATTTCGACGAAATCCTTAAAAACTTAGACAAGCAAGGTGCTATTGAAGAAAACATGTTATTCTTATCTAGAGCTACTGCTCTTGATTTTGACGATATGTTAGCTGCTACTAACGGTGGATTTGCTTCTACTCAAGCTGCTTCTTATGGTTTATTTGAGAACGATGGTGACATGGCATTAAACTTTGGATTTTCTGGTTTCAGAAGAGGTTCTTATGACTTCTACAAAACAGATTGGAAATATCTAAATGATGCTACTACTAGAGGTCTAGATAATGAGATTGACGGTGTAATGGTACCAGCTGGTACTACTACAGTGTACGATCAAATGTTAGGTTCTAACATCAGACGTCCTTTCTTACATGTAAGATATAGAGCTTCTGAAACTGAAGATCGTAGAATGAAGTCTTGGATCACTGGATCTGTTGGTGGTGCTTTCACTTCCGACTTAGATACAATGAGAGTAAACTTCTTATCTGAAAGATGTTTAGTTACTCAAGCTGCTAACAATTTCGTATTGTTTAAAGGAGCTTAAATAGTGTATAACGTGGGGAGAAATCCCCACTTTATTAATCTTTAAATAATAAAAATTATGGCAAGTAGAATTCAATTTCCTTACAATGGAACTACAGTAGCTGTTAGCCCTGATAACGCAAATACGACTCTGTCGTTAAACGTAGATGGAGCTTATGCTGTTACTCAAAGTAGTGGAAATCTTTTCGTTCATTACGAAGATACAATGGGAGCTGGTAAATCACTAAAAGTGGAGCTAGATTACGTTGGAGGCGCTAACGCTGCTCTGGTATCAGATGCGGCTAGATTAATGAGTCTTATCAAAACAGTTCAACAACAACCAGGTAGTTGTCCTATATTTAAACTAACTGACGACGTCCCTACTGCAGCTACGCCTGCAAACTTTAGACTAGAAAAGCAAACGCCTTTCACAGCTCTTAGAGGAGACGCGGTATAAAACAATTATTATGGGTTATATATTAGTACCAATAGACAAAAATCAACCATTAGCCGTTGCAGCTCTTAACAATGCTGCTAAAGCTACTGGCGGTGGCACTGTTACCGGAACAGGCGCTTCGCCTGCTACGGCTATAGCTGCAGTTTCAGGAAGTGGATCAGGAGCAAGTGTAACAGTTACAAAAGGTGGCTCTGATTCTATAGCAACTGCTACTATTACAGTTACTGTCGCGGGTGATAACTACTCTATAGGAGATGTTGTTTCAATACCAGCTATTACAGGTGGTAGTGCAACAAAAACTTCAGCAGTAGCACTTTATACTATAGTTGACGGAGACTTAGTTGGAGACACTGGCGATCAAACAATACCAGCTGAAGACGTGTTATTTGCAATGCCAAATGACGACGACGAAGTTGATTTAATTACAAGAAACTGGAACAGTGGAACTGGAGCAGGCGCTAACGCGGCTGTTACTAAGTACACTATTAAAGTTACTGGTGGTTCAGCTATATCTGACGAAGGTGATTTAGCTTATGACGCTGATGGCGCATTAGTTAAAGAATCTCAAGGGCATTTAGTGCCTGAGATAGTTTGGAACTCTGCTGTTATAGACAGCGGTAATTCTGGACTTAGCGTTACTTATACTGACTAAAAAAATAAAGATCCCGTTTCGGCGGGGTCTTTTTATTTATTATATTATATTATATTATGGAAACAAAAGAAAAGAAAAAGACTGCACCAAAGGCTGCAGCAAAACCTGAAGTTAAAAAAGATCTTTGGGAATATAAAGATAGACATTATTACTTAAAAAACAATAAAACACCTTTAACATATACATTACCTAGTAAACACTCTCGTAGGTTTAGTTTAGTTTGGTTTGATCCAGAACTAGGTTACGAAAGAGAAATGAGATATGCTACAAATCAAAAATCTTGTTTTGTAGATGAACAAGAAGGACCTTGCACTTTAAAGCATGTAGTTTTTGAAAAAGGTATGTTAACTGTTTCAAAACAACAAAGAAATTTACAAGAGTTTTTAAATAAACACCCTCATAAAGGTATTATTTTTGAAGAATTTGATCCTGTTGTAGAAGCTACTGATGAGTTAGAATATATAGAACATGAAATGATAGCTTTAAACTTAGCTTACGAAATGGATATAGATAAAGCAGAAGCTATATTGAGAACAGAAATAGGTTCAGAAGTAAATAGATTAGGTTCTAAAGAACTTAAAAGAGATATACTTTTATTTGCTAAAAGAAATCCAGTATTATTTATTTCATTATCAGAAGATGAAAACGTAGAACTTAGAAACTTTGCTATTGTAGCTAGAGAACAAGGAATTATTACTCTAGACGGCGATCAAAGAACATTTAAATGGGCGGCAAATGGTCGTAAATTAATGACTACTCCATTTGATGAAAGTCCTTATTCAGCTATGGCTGCTTGGTTTAAAACCGATGAAGGACTTGAAGTTTACAAATCTATACAGAAAAAACTTAAATAACAAGTGATTATAAAAGGGTGGTTTACGCCACCCTTTTTTTTAAATAAACAAATATGGAATTAAACGTAAATACAGTTTATACTACAGTGTTAAGTATTCTAAATAAAGAACAAAGAGGATATATGACACCAGATGAATTTAATAAAGTTGCTACACAAGTACAACTAGAAATATTTGAGAGATTTTTTCAAGATCTTAATCAGTATTTACGAATGCCAAAAACAGATGAAGAATTTGCTAGTAGAATAGCTCACGTAGAAGAAGAGATACAAGTTTTTGAAGAGTACGAATCTGCATCAAGCTCTGTTACTGACAACATTTATACAGTGCCATTACAAGGTGGAGTTTTAACTGGAATTGTAAGTACTGGTGGCACTGGATATAGTACATCTACTACAGCTCAAGCTACAACTGGTGGTTCAGGCGCAGGATGTAAAGTTAATACTACAGCTGCTAACGGTGCTGTTACAAGTTTCACAATTGGATCTACTGGGTCAGGCTATAATGTTGGTGATGAGATAACAATATCAGGCGGTGGTGGAAATGCTAAAATTACAGTAAACTCTTTAACTTCGGGAGTTCATAGATTAGGTTCTGTATATTTCAATGCTGTTCCAGGAACTCCACAAATAGAATTAGTTGGTAGAAGAGAATATAAACAACAACTAATGTCTCCACTTACTCAACCTAGCAAAAGCTTTCCAATAGGTATATTAAAAAATGACAAAGTTGAGGTATATCCAAAGGTAACTACATTTAACCCAGCAAGAACTACTAGCGTTAGTGATGTTAAATTTAGCTATATTAGAAAACCTAAAGATGTTGTTTGGGCTTTTAGTATAGGTACAGCAGGTCAATATGTATATGAACCAACTGCTACGGGAACTGGTGTTATTCCTAGTGCTGGATCTACTCAATTTGAAATAGACTCTTCTCAACAAACACAAGTTATATTAGAAATATTAAAATACTCTGGTATAATAATAAGAGATCCTCAAATAATACAGGCAGCTCAACAAGAGTTAGCCCAAGAAGAAGCTAACGAAAAAAGATAAAACATGGCAACATCAACTAATTACGAAAGCCCAGGGCTTGTTACTCAAAATAATTCTGAATATTATACAGGAGAAAAAACATACGTATTAGCAGCTAGCGGCACAGCTTACAATTGGCCTACTGAGTTAACTCCTTTAATATGGGACGCTTCAGCTACAGCTAAAGCTATTAACAACTATGAAGTATATATAGATAATGTTTTAATGACTCCAACTGTTGGTGGTTATACTAGTGATTCTGTAGCTACTACTTTAACTAATTCTGATGATCCTGCTACTGCTGCTCAAACTATAACTGTCAATTACGCAGCTCCTATACAAGCTGGCTCTTTGCTTACGGTAAGACTGCAGCAAAACACAATATGGGATAACTATCAAAGTTATCAATACAATACTTTAAAAGACATAGTAGCTAACTTTATGTTATCTTATGTAGGTACAGACAGAACTATATTAAGAGCTAAAAGATCAGAGGTTATATTCCATGCAAAAAGAGGTTTACAAGAGTTTAGTTATGACACTTTAAAATCTGTAAATATACAAGAACTAACAATACCTGCTAATTTATCTTTACCTCTTCCTCAAGACTATGTAAATTATGTTCAATTATCTCGTATAGATAGCGCAGGTGTAAAACATATTATATATCCCACTACTCTTACTACAAATCCAACTGCTCCTTTCATTCAAGATAATCAAGGTATACCAACACAAGACGATTTCGGTAACAACTTAGAATCTCAACAGTCTGTAACCAATGAAAGATGGAGAAATGCAAATCAAAAAAACTTAATAGGTGATAGTCTTCAATTTAATGATGCTAATGTTTACAATTGGGAATGGTGGAAAATGGCTTACGGCCAAAGATATGGATTAAATCCTGAAATATCACAAAAAAATGGATGGTTTACTGTAGACAATAGAAGGGGAGCTTTTGCTTTTAGTAGTGATTTACAAGGTAAATTAATAACTTTAGAATACATATCAGATGGATTAGCCTACGGTGATGATACTAAGGTACCTAAGATGGCCGAAGACGCACTGTATGCTCATATACTATATTCTATAATTTCAACTAGAAATAATGTTCCAGAATATGTTGTTCAAAGATATAAAAGAGATAGATCAGTAAAGCTAAGAAATGCTAAAATAAGATTGTCAAATATTAAATTATCAGAATTTACTCAAGTAATGAGAGGCAAATCTAAATGGATTAAATTTTAAATATGGCTGAATTAAAAAATACTTTTACTAAGTCTAAAATGAATAAAGACTTAGACGATAGAATAGTACCCGCCGGAGAATATAGAGATGCGCAAAACGTAAATATAAATAAATCTGAAGGAGCTGATGTTGGCGCTTTAGAAAATGTAAGAGGCAACTCTTTATTAACTAATTTTAATATACCTAATGGAGATTTAAATCAATTAAATATAGAAGCAATAGGTCTTCACACTGATGACGAGACACAAAGAATATTTGTTTTTGCAACTAACTACACAGATACTACTCCAACTAGATTAGGAATGCACGCTGCTGCTGCTAAATCTACATGCTATATAGCAATGCGAGATTTAAATAGTGGAACTGATAGTATATTAGCAAATGGAAGTTTTTTAAATTTTTCTAAAACTCACAGAGTAGATGGTATTAACGTTTTACAAGGTTTTTTATATTTTACAGATAATAGAAATCAACCTAGAAAACTAAATATAAAAACAGCTGTTGAGAACCCTAATTATTATAGCTGTGAAGAAACTGTAAGTATATTAAAAATAAATCCTTGGAAAACTATGAGGTTTTATAACATTAATAATAATGTTGTAGAGTCTACAATGAGAAATGTTAGTAATGAATTTTTACCATATTACTTAGAAGGATTATGTGATACTGCTAGCGGTGATGTTACTGTTAATAAAAACTCTACTGAAATAACTCTTAATATTAACGTGCCAATTAATTGGCTAGGCGTTGGAGTTAAAATACAAAACTTTGCTACACCTCCTATAACATTAACACCTCCTAGTACTACAATTTCTGAGGTAGTTGGTGGTGGTGCTGCTAATAAAATAAAAGTTACTTGGCCTAGTTCTACATCTAGTTTTACTATACCTCAAGGTAATTCAGGTACTCCAAATCCTGGTACTTCTTGTCCAATAGATGTAGGCTTAAACCCTGATTATAATGCTAATTGGCCTGGTGATTCTCAATTTTTAAAAGATAAATTTATTAAGTTTGGTTATAGATTTAAATTTAGAGACAACGAATATTCTTTAATATCTCCTTTATCGCCTTCAATATTCATACCACTTCAAGATGGTTATTTTATAAGTGGTAAATATGGAAGCGGTGGAGAATACAAAGATGAAATAGACGCTTATGAATCTACAGTAGTTTCTTTTATGGAAAATAAAGTAGATGAAGCAGATATTTATATAGACTCTCCAGATGGTCAAAACTGGTCTGTAGCTATGTCTAAGTATGGTATAGAGGCTATTGAAATAATATATAAAGACTCAGAAGATCAAAGTTTTAAAGTTGTAGATACTATTGAAAATTCTACTTTAGCTAACTTAAATTCAAGTGAATTTAAATATATATATCAATCAAGAAATGCTATAAGAACTTTACCAACATCTGATTTAACAAGGGTCGCTGATAAAGCACCTATAAGAGCTCAATCTCAAGAGATAACTGGTAATAGAATTTTATATGGTAATTATGTTTCTAAACTAGGTTCTATTGATTCTAATGATTATAGACTATCTATAGGTCCTAAAATGCCTGAAACTAGTAATCTCAATGATTTAAACACATTACCTTATTTATCTAAAGAGTTTCAAAACCATACAGTAAAACAAAACAGAAGTTATCAAGTTGGAATTATATTTCAAGACAAGTATGGACGATCTTCGGATGTTGTACTTTCTTCATTAGATGAGTCTTTAGCTACTTTTGGTGGACTTACTTTTTCAGGTTCAACAGTTAATCATCCATACAGAGCGTTAGGTGATGAACTGCTTACTTACAATACTAATACAACTATAGCTAATGGCGTTTGGCCTGGTGATTCTATAAAGCTTTTATTCTCAACACCTATACCATCTGAAACTTCTGATTTAACATATGGTGGTTTATACGTTCCTGTAGGTTCTGTAGAAACAATTCAAGTTACAGGACCTAGTAGTAATCCTGGAGGAGCCGGATTTGTAGTTGGAGCTGCAGTTTCAGCTGGTGATCCTGGTAAAAGAGTAGAAATAAATATTAACTCAGTAGGTAGCGGTGGTACATTAGTTTCTTTTACTGTTATAGATCCAGGTGAAGGTCACAATATAGGAGACGTATTAAGTTTTACTTCTAATAGTTCTACTATACCATGTGAAATGACTGTAAGAAAATTATTAAATCCTAATCCCTTAGGTTGGTATACTTACAAAGTTGTAGTTAAACAACAACAACAAGATTATTATAATGCATATTTACCTGGAATATTAAATTTAGGTCCTCAATCTGTTGGTGAAGTTAGTGGCAGTGAAGCTTATATAGTTCTTCATGGCGATAATATAAATAAAATACCAAGAGATTTACAAGAGGTTGGGCCTACTCAGTCTCAGTTTGCTTCTTCTGAAGAGATTTTTGGAAGAGTAACTAATACATTTTTTGGAGGAAGTACCTCTACACAAGAAAAAAATAAAAACACTCAGTATAGACCGCTGAGTTTACCTGATATAGTTACTACTATAGGCAGCATGAAAGACTTAGGTTTAACCACAACAATAGGTAGACCTTGGTTTTCTTTTTCAACTACAGCTGGATCAGGTGGATATAATTTATCACCTTTTTACAATATAGAAGGAGATGCCACTCAATCACCACTTATAACTTTAAATGAAGATGCTAGTCCTTTGATTGGTAAAATATCAACAAGAAAATCTATAGGTATAGCAGGTGGTAAGTTTGCGTCAGCAATGAGTTTAACCGCTAGTAGTGGTGCTGAAAAACTTTGGTATTTATTTCCAGGTTTAGCTATATATGAAACAAATCCTACGAGATCTAATTTAGATATATTTTATGAAACTCCTACAACTGGAACTATAAAGCAATTAAATATAGATATAAACAAAGGAGATGTTGATTCTCCTAGGTCTATTACTAATTTTGTGTTTACATTGCCTGAAAGTGTAGCGCCTAACACTGTGTGTAGTACCGATTTTACACCTATTAGTGCTGGTGGTCTAGAGTTAACTAACGCTAATACTACATGTCAAATAGCGTCTGTTTTTAACGCTTTAGGTGTAGATGTTACTAATAAATTTATAGTAGAAAAAGATGCTGTAAGTTTTAAATATAGAATTAAAACAGCAACTTTTCCAAATGGAACTTTTGTTTTTACTTCAAATGGATCTGTTGAAAATTATCAGTTTAACTTTACTATAACAAACACTAATCTAGCAGGAATAGTTTTAAGTAGTAATATATCTTATGGTCCTCCTACTAATAATAATTCTTTGACAAATGTAACACCTAGTGTTGTAGGTTTAGTAAATAGTGAAATTGTTTTACCAAGTAATAGATCTTGGAACCCCACTGGAGCTCCTGCTAGTGCAGGTGGTGTACCCACAAACACATTAGATTCAGATGCTTTAGCAGCTGGTGTTATAATTGGTAGAAATGGTGCTTACGCTGATGATCCTGCTATAACTCCATTTAATGCTAAGGCAGGTTTGTATTGGGAAGTTTTTGATCCTGGGGCATTTGCTGGAGAGATTGTTCCAATAGGTAATCATTATAAATTCTTATGGAGAGTTAACAATGTTTTTATAGACGCTCCTGGAGGCTTTAAAGTTAATAATGGTTCTGGAACTTTTGTACCTCGTTTAGAGATGAGAAACACTAGCGCTGTACCAACTTCGGTAGGTTATCCAGCGCAAACTCAAACTCAAGAAAGTGGTAGTATTTATGAAACTGTCTACCATAGACTGCAAGCTATTAATCCTTGGTGGCCTTATATATTTACTTCAAGTTCAATACCTAGTGCTGCTTATTTACCAGACGCTCTCTTACCATACGTGCCTTTTAAAAATGCAGCAGGTCAAACTGGTATATCTCAACTTTCTAGAAGTCAAGGCGGTGGGCAATCTAGTCCTACAAATGGTGCTTCACAATGGAGTGGTGTTGTTTATGGAAATCCTAAATATAATGTCTGGTGGACTTTTCCAGGTGGTGGAGCGAGTCAAGGGGTAAGTTTTCCAGGTGTTCCATTAGGTACTCCTAGCGGAGCTCCAACCACTTTAAAAGCAGGACAAGCTCAATATACTACCCAGTTTCAAATAAAAACTAGATTAACAGACGCTACTTATTCTCCCACCGGTGGTGTGAATATACCAACAGCTTTGTCTTTAGACGTTGAGCAAGATCTACTTGTTAACATTTCACCTTTTATTGGTAATTAATATATAAATATGAGTACTATTGTAGAAACATCTTATTTTAACTCTTTTTTGTTAAAGAAAGCAGGTATAAACCCTACTTCTAGTAGACCACCATGGGGTGATATTATTGCACAGTGGCCAGGTCTACCTTGGGACCCTACTGGGTACCCTACATTTCCAGCTCTTCCAAATCTTAATACTACTGTCAAAGATCACTCTTGGTATGTTGAAGAATCTAGAATAAGAGGAGGTTATAATAATAATCAAACTGAATTAGGGCCTAGAGCTTATTTATCTACAGAAAATAATAGTGGGCAAACTAGTAATAATGGTATAATATTTTCAGGAGTATTTAATTCAGCAACTGGTTTTAATGCAACTAATGTTTTTTCTATTGCTGAAAATATAACCAAAGAATTAGACCCTAGATATGGTAGTATAAGAAAATTTTATGCAACAGATACAGATTTAAGAATTTTTCAAGATTTAAAAGTTAGTAGAACACTAGTAGATAAAGACGCTATTTTTACAGCTGACGGTAATACACAGCTAACAGCTTCTACTTTAGTATTAGGTCAAAATTTACCTTTTGCGGGTGAATATGGTATTGGTAATTTTCCAGAATCTTTTGCTAAAAAAGGTTTTAGAAGTTATTTTGTAGACAATAATAAAGGTGTTGTCTGTAGGTTATCAATGGATGGTATAACTGAAGTATCACAATATGGTATGAAAGATTATTTTAGAGATCAATTTGAAGTAATAAATAATGATTTTCAAAAATACGGAATTCAAGTTTCTAATCTTGTATCTCCGTTAAATAATGTTTTTGAATTTGAAGTAATTAGCCTTGCAGTTAGAAGTTTAGAAATAGGTATGAACTTTACATTTGAAGGTAATGTTTATACTATATTAGACTTAGGACCTGTTAGTGACAACGCTGGTAGTAATAATAACAAAAGGCAAGTGATTATAGATAGAGCGATAACTCTATCAGGTAAAACTCCTTTTTTTATATCTAAATGGGATAATAATAAAGTTGTTGGAGCTTACGATATGTATCAAGATGTTTATACTTTGTCTATACAAACACCTAATAGTGTTGTTAATGGAGGTGGTATAGACATGAAAAGAGCTTCTGAAACTTTATCTTTTGATGAGAGTGCTTTAGGTTGGACTAGTTTCTATACTTACACGCCTATACTTATGGATAGTCTAAACAATTCTTTTATATCAACTTTTGAGAATCAAGTTTGGGATCACTATGATCAAACAGTACCTCATAATAGTTTTTATGGCTCAAGCCCATCTAAGTCTAGTATAACGTTTTTGTTTAATCAATCACCTAGTCTTAAAAAGAATTTTTTAACAGTTAACTATGAAGGATCAGCTGGGTGGCAAGTTGATAAGTTTGAAAGTGGTGCAACAGGTCAAGTAGAAAATTATTATGATAATAGTTTTTTAGAAACTTCTGACACAAGTGCTGTAGTTAAAAGTTTACAAAATGGTTACTATGTAGATAGCATAACAGGCCAACCTAAACATGCTGGCTTTCATTTAAAAGAAAATTTATACACTGCTAATTTAATAAACTCATCTCCAGTTGCACCTTATGAAGTTTCTTTTGGAGCTCAAAAATCAGGTATAAAAGGATTTTTTGCTACCGTAATTATATCAACTGATGAGTCTACTAATATAGGAGGTGTTAAAGAGCTTTGGTCAGTAGGATCTACATTTGTAAGATCATCTTAAATTTAATTAAATATGAATATAGAAGAATTAATAGAAAATAATAAAGTTTTAGAAAGTTATGGCAATGGTGAGAGTATAGTAGAAACTCCTCACGCTCCATTAATACATGACTTTGCTGATCAACTTTATATAAGACGCATGGATATGGTAGCTGGCTCTGTAGTAGTAGGTGCTATACATAACCACAAACACGTTTGGTTTTTATTAACTGGAAAATTAAGCATATATTCAAATAACAAATTAGAAGATTATGTAGCTCCATGCTATGTTGTTTCCGAGCCAGGAACTAAAAGGTTAATATACGCGCATGAACAATCAATATTTGTAAACGTTCATAAAAATCCAAGCAATACTAAAAACATTGAAGAACTAGAAAAAGAAATAGTATCTTTTACTGAAGAAGAATTTAAAAATTATAAAAATAAATAATATGGCATTTATAGTAGGATCACTTTTAATAGGCGCTGGAATATCAGCAGCAGTAGGTGGAATAGCAGCTAGTAAAGCTAAGAAAGCTAAGAAAGATGGTTTAAGTTTAGCACAAAATATAACTGACTTAGAAAATGCTAGAACACCTATAATAAATCCATATGATAATATTGAAGATTTAAGTGGAAAATTATCTAATCCTTTTGCAAATTTAGGAGTAGCCACTCAAGCTGCTGAAATGAAAATAGAAGAAGCAGACATAGCTTTAGCAAATAGTCTAGACACCATGAGAGCTGGTGGTTTTGGCGGTGGTGGCGCTACAGCTCTAGCAATGGCAGCTGCTAAAAGTAAGCAAGGCGTATTAGCTGATATTGAAAATCAAGAGGCTTCTAACAATAAGATGAGAGCTGAAGGTGAACAACAATTACAATCAAAAATTTTGGCTGAAAAACAAAGAGTTCAAAACGCTGAAGTTTCTGGAGCTCAGTTTGTTTTTGCACAACAAGATGCAAGAGATATGCAGCAGCTTAACAGAGCTCAAGCTATGTATGATAATAATCTTGCGCAACAAATGGCATATCAATCTCAAGCTATGAGTGCTTTTACTGGTGCTGCAACTGGAGCCACTGCTGGTTTTGGTAAAATGTAAATAAAACTAGAATATGAGTTACGAAAATCCAACACGAATATTAGATACTTCTTTTGGCGAAGCTGTAAAAGTATTAGATAATAACAGAACGCAAATCCTTGCTCAAATTGAAGCAAGAAAAAAAGAAAGACAAAAATCAGATAAAGAGAAAGCTGACGAAATAAAGAGACAAGAAAAAGAAGCTAACGCTAGAAGAAGAAGAGAATATACTTATAAAAAAGGAGTAGATGAAAGTGTTGCTAATTTTAACTCACAGTTTAGTGATGACGTGTTAACTATAAATGATTATACTACTGCTAATCGTAAATCTAGTTTAATTCCTGGAAGTTATGATACTGAAATGCAACAGATAGAAATAACTAAAGATCAATTAGAAGAAGATTATAATGCTTATCAAGCAGCTTTAGAAAAAGATCCTAACGCTTCTCTTCAAGATATTAATCCTATATATGAACCAGGTTTTGATATAGAATCTATATATTACCAAGAGCATGGCGGGCCAGTAGATAATATTAAAGATGAAATAGAAAGTTATTGGAAAATGATGTCTAAAGTTGATGAAGGATCAGAGGAGTATATGGAATATAAAAAGAACATAGATACTATACTACAACAAGCGCCTGGTTTTATAGCTACTTTAAATGAAACAGTGGATAATACTTCTACAGCTTGGGATTATAATGGAAATATTATAAAACCTGCTGCAAATATGGAAGGCTTAATTCTTTATGATGGCAAGCCTGATTTTGAGCTAAGGAAAGATGCTGCTAAACAAATAAAATTTAAACAAAACCAAGGTAGGTTTAAATATATATATAAAGATGGAAAATCTTATGTAGAATATACTTCACCTCAGTCTTTTAATGGTAAAAATAAACTAATAATTGAAGAAGGACAGTATAAAAAAGCTGTTGAAGGTGGTGATGTGGGAGGTTTAGTAAACGTAACAGATGGTAAATATTTAAAAGAAGTAGTAGATACTATATTTGATGATGGCACAAAAAACCAATACAAACAATTAGTAACAACATCTAGCTCTAAAGAGACATTAAATAAAGACGAGAAGAAAAAAGTAATTACACAAAGAATAAAAAATTTTGAAAATGCTAACCAAATGTTAGAAGATAAAGTAAATTTATTCATAGACTCTAAAGGCTTAGCTAGTAATTACGATCCAAACTTACAACAAAGTAATTGGCAAATGCTTGGTGGTCCTGATGAAAACGAAGAAGGTGGCGAAATGATATATAAAGGAACTCCAGAGCAAATAGCTAGAGCTAAGAAACTTATGTATCAATATGTTAAAAGAGAAAAAGGTGGAGATACTGGTATAGTTGGAAATGGAATAACAGTAAGTGATTTAAATAATTACAATGAAGACATGGGTGAAACTTTATCCACTGGTGAAGGTATATTATTAGATGTTACAGAAATAAACAAGTATGCACCTGGGTTACAAAAGACAGCGGCTGGAACTGATAACAAAGCTGGTTACAATTATAATGAACTTTATCAAAACTTTGATTCATTGAGTAGTAAAAGTGATAATAAAGGTATAACAGCGGTTTTAAATAGTGTTGGTGAAGGAAGATATTATACAGGGGAACAATTAGTTAAAGAATTTCCTAACGAGATAGATCCTAAAGACATAGATAAAAAAATGGTTTATGAACTTAAAGGTGATGATATAATACCTAAACCTAAAATTACTAAAGATTTCGATGCTTTTATAGATGAAGTTAATGAACAAAACACGGGAGTTAGCGGCAAGTCTCACAATAAAGCTAAAAAGAATATAGATAGAACTCAACCTGTAGCTTCTAACCAAGAGTCTGATGGAGGCTCTGTAGACCCAACATTACCACCATTACCCGGTATGGCATAATTTTAAAATTATAATTAATGAAATATATTTGGAACAACAACGAGTACACTCAAGAAGACATAGACGCTGCTTTAGGAGCAACAGGACAAGATTTAGATACATATCTATCTGAAAACAAAATAGAAGTCTTAGAAGACGAAAATGAAAAAAAGCCAGTAGATGTTACAGAGAGTGCGGATGTAGCATCAGAAGCTCCAGCACAAGAGAATACGGTATCAGAGCAGGAAAGTATTTCTTTGGAATTACCAGAAGAGATAAAGCCAGTTGAGATAGCTCAAACAGATATAGAGGTTGAAGAAACAGAAGACTCTGAAGAGGTAGAAGTAGAAGAAACAGATCCTCCAATATCTATTCTAGAGAGATTAAGACGTAAAAAACTACAAAAAGAGCAAGCTAAACAAAAAGCTTTAGGTATTATAGATGATGTAGACTTTGACTTGACCTATAATGATATGCAGAAAAACAATAGGAAAGTTAAAAAAATAATGCAAGACAATGGTTTAACTAATGTAATAACAGTTGATCAAATACCAGAAGAAGAAAAAGAAAATTATGCTAAATGGAATGAGGAAAATAAAGTTGAAATTCCTAATTCTGAAATTATAGGTTACGCTACCAAAGAATTTGTAGAAGAAGGTTTTAAAGTAGATTATAAATCTCCTAACGTTCTTTCTTTTTTAGATCCAGAAAAACAAGCTGAATTAGATAAGTTAGAAGGTGAAAGATTAGATCAAGCAAAGTTTGTAAAATTACAAGAAACTACTGATGGACTCAATGAAGAAGTTCAACAATTGCAGCAAAGTTTAGAAAACTTAAATGAAGGAGATTTAGATTATAAAAAAGTTATTAATCAAATAAATGAAATTAATAAACAAATAAACTCAAATAACGAAGAGCTAACTCAACAATTTGCCTACCCTGATTATGAAGAAGGTGAAATGAGATTTGATAAAATAACTCCTATATACAGAACTTTAGACGGTAGAATTTACACTAGTAAAGATGCAGGTTTTTATGATGTTCCGTTGCCTGAAGCTAGAATAGACTCTGACCAACCAGATGGAACTATTAGTATAAGTCAAGAAGTAGAAGATCAAGCAATAGAAGACCAAACATTTACTTATAATTCTAGAATAAAAAATGCTTTAACAACAGGTGTAGATGAAATAATAATACCTAATGCTGAAAAAATAAAACTAGATGATGTTAGAAAACCAGAACAGCTAATTGAAAATATATTTAATGACCCTCAGTTAAGTTATGATTTTTTAAATGTATCAAATGTACCAGTAAATCTAAAACAAAACACTTCCGCAAAGTTATTTAATGAAACTTTTGAAGCTTATGGTTTTGTTGCTATTGAAAATAGCGATGATAAAAGTATTGATATATACTATAGACCAGAATATAATCCTATACGAGATAAAGATGGAAACCTTATAGAGCAAGGTGTTGGGTTTATGGACGTATACACGCAGCAAGCGTCTGTTAAAGATGGTCAAACGCCGATAGCTTCATATAGTGTTAATACAGAGGAATATAGTGAAGGTAGTCGTCAACCTGGAATACTAGGCTTAAGAGGACCTTTCGCTAGGAAATCAATAGCTGGTGATGGTTACGACTCTATAATGTATCTAGACGATGCTCAGGAAGATCTTGGTAATTCATACAAAAGTAGTCAAGTAGTTAAAGATGCTATGTTAAAGTCTATTCAAGACCATAAAAATACAAGTGGATATGATCAGGCTTATATAAATACAGATTCTTTAGACTCAGGCTTAACGCCTTCACCTGCTTTAGTTATGGCCACTGAAGAGCAGACTAAAGGCTATATGGACTCTATAATTAGCAATAGTAAAGTAATAGAAAGTGTAAGAAGTAAAATAGAAAAAGATTATGGCCAAATTGAAAAAGACTCAAAACCTTTAAAAGAAATAAACGATGCTGTATCTAGTTTAAGTGAGGATCAAGAGTATATTGAAACAAACAATAATTTAAAAGAGTTAAATAAATCTATTACTAAACAAAATGACAGGTTTGTAGAAATAAATACCATATTAAAAGAAGCAGACCCTGACGGCGATGGACAAGTTGATGCTGAAACTTTTGAAAGAATAAAACCATTAATAGAAGAGCAAAAGAAAATAAGTGAAAACGTAAAACAACTTCAGGATCAAGCTAAACCTATGATTAACTTGATAAATAAAAAGTTGAAACCATATGAGAAATCAAATAAAAACTTTGAAAAAGCTTGGAAAAGAAAAGGTTTTGAAAGTGGTGAAGAATATAGAGTTGATCTACAAACTAGATTTAATGACGTAGATACTAGATTAAATGAAGATTATAAAACTTTAATTGAACAATCATTTTTACAAGAAGACTTTTTAGAAGACGCTAATAGTAGCTTAATGAGATCCACCGCTACATTTATGGATTGGGCAGAGCATACGGGAGGTAGAGGAGATTTTTTAAAGTATACAGTAAATAGAGCTAAAAATGGTGTCAAAGATATAATGAAAGGCGGGGTTGGAACTGTTTTTGATTTAATGAATGCCGCTAATAGATTAGCTTCTGACGATCCAGAATCTGCAAATAAATACTGGGAAGGTGCTAAAAAAAGAGCAAGAGATATAGCTGATGAAAACTTTAGAAAAACATGGGCTGATCCAGATATAGATGATTTTTATATTAAAGATTTTGAATCAACAATGCCTGGGCAAGCTTACGGTGTTTTTGTAGACATGATGGTTGATATGGGATTTGGTTTTTTAGCCACAGGAGGAGCTATGAGTCTAGGAGTTGGTTTATCAGCTGGTGGTAGAATAGCAGAAGGTATAGAAACCGAAATAGAAAACATAGAAGAAGAATCAAAGTTTTTAAAAGAGGAAAATGGTAATTTTGTATTTCAAAAAGATGCTAATGGCAACAATATTATAGGTGAAGATGGTAAATTTGTTAAAGTTGAAAACCCTAATTACAAACCTTTAAGTCCAAATGAGAAGCTTGCTTATAAATCTGCTATAGTTATAGGAACAACTGTACTAGAAAAAATTGGTTTTGAAAGTTTAGGAGTATTTAGTAAAGGGAAAGTAGCTAATTATATAGTAGGTAGAGTTCTTAAAGGTGGTAAAAAACTTAATCCACTTACTTTTCAAAGACTAGTTAGACGTGAAGTATCTAATTTAACTAAACAAGGGTTTTTTAAATTTGTTACAGGTGTAGGAGGTGAAATAACCACTGAACTTTCTCAAGATGGTTTAGACATGTTAGGTAAGTTTACTGTTAACTCTTGGAGAGCTGGTGATCAGTTTGACTTTTTTGACAAGCAACAGTTTGATCAAGATACATATAATAGATGGTATGAAACAGCCGCGGTTACGGCTTTGGCTACAGCTCCATTAGCTGGTATTGGTGGTGGTATAAGTATGATACAGCAAGCTAATTTAGAAAAAGCTTCTGCTAAGAAAATAGCTACCTTCTCAGTATTTGCTAAATCTCCAGAGCTTAGAAAAGCATATCAAACTCAGCAAGAACAATTGTTTGCTCAAAACAAAATATCAAAAAAGCAATTAGAACTTAACTTAGAAACTTTAAGTAATGTTTCTGGTATATTAGAATCTTTACCTGATAATTTATCTAGTAAAGCTCAAAAAAGTGTATTACAATTAGAGCTAGAAATAAGTGATTTAAAAAAGCAAAAAACAGAAAATGGTCCAGCTTCATCTGCTATAAATGAAGAGATAAAAAACAGAGAGTTAGCTATTGAACAATTAGTAAAAGAAGATCAAGCAGCTGGAGGTATGAAAGCTGAGCTATTACAAAAGAAAGTAGTAGCTTCACAAGCTATTAAAAATATTCAAGAACAAAACCCTGATGGAGAAGTAATAGTTTTAGACGATTCTAACAAAGAAGAAGTTACAAATAAGTTTAATTTAGATGAGCAGCAAAAGAAAGAACTTAATGAGAGTGGTGTATTTATAGATAATGATAATGCTAATGGTGTTATATTAATAGATAAAGATGCTGCTATAGATGTTATAGTTCATGAAGATAGACATCAGTTTTTATCTAAAATATTAAAAGATCCTAAAAACGAAGGAGGAGTATTTGCTTTAGCTAATTTAATAGAGAATCAATTAAATGCATTACCTAATAATCCTCAAAACTTAAGGGCTAAACAAAAGATAAATTACCTTAGAGAGCAATACGAAAAAGATCCAAAGTATACAGCTTCAATGTTAGCAGAAGAATTAGTAATGTTCTTTGGAGATGCTATAGATGACACTTCTAATGATGGCATGTTTAAGCTAGATTTAAATGAAGGTATTTTAAGTGGTGTTTCTAGAAACATAAGAACAATGTTTAGAAATACTTTTAATATACCTGTTCAAATTAGGAATGAAAGAGATTTAATTGATCTTATAAAAGAACATAGAAAAGCAGTTGTAGACGGAGTAGATAGTAAGCGTATGCAAGCTGTAAGAGCTGGTTTAGTAACTTTTGATGGTGACAAACTTCAAAAAGGTTTAGAGATACAAGAGAGAAAAGAAAAACAAAGAGAACAACAATTAAAAGAAATAGAACAAGATACAGAAGTTGTTATAGAAGAAGAAGTACCAGTGCCTGCAAAACAAAGCAAGCAAATTAAAGATGTATTAGATGTAATAGTTCAAGAGCCAAATGGAGAAAGAAAGTTTCAAACTCAAGAAGAGTTTCAGTCAGATCCAGAGGCTAGTTTTACAGCTTACAACGCTATTCAAAATACTAATTTACTAGATGGTACTATAAATCAGATAATAAGTAGTGACAAAGCTCTATCTGAGGCAGTATCTTTAGCTAACAATCCAGAGGAAGTTAGAAATGATATAATAAGAAAAGTAAAAGAAAACGTATCACTTAGAGTTCTAAAGAATTTTGATCCAAGTAAAAATGAAAGTTTGTTTGGTTATTTATTAGGTAAAAATCCTATTATAAATAAGTCTTTACTTGATGTTAAAAAAGATTATGCTAAAGCTCCTACATCTAGAGGTGGAAACACTAGGTTACAGCAACAAGTAGAAGATGGTCCTCAATTTGATTTAGTTGATGAAACAATAGATATAGAAGGTGATATAGATAAACAAGATGAAGCTGTTCCAAGATCTACTATGAAACAAGCTCTACCATCTGTAGTTAATCAAGAACTTGAAGATGCTATTGAAACAGCCGTATTAGAAGTTGAAGCTGGTGTAAAGCCAGATGTCATGGATAAAGACTTTAAATCTTTTATAAAAGAAGTATTAGATGAAAAGTTAACGCCAAAATTAAAAAAAGCTTTAGGAACAGGTAAAACTTATGAAGAGAATATAAAGAAGATTGCTCCTAAGCTTAAGCAAATGCCTACAAAGTTCTTTGTTAATTTAGAATCTCAAGTAAAGCCAGAAAATAGAGTATTTACTAATCCGCCTAAAAGACTTACTAAACAAGCTGACATAGATAAGGCTATGCTTGATGATAAAGTTTATGTAGAAAATACAGCGCAAGGTGTAAATTCTTATACACTTAAAAACTTCACCACAGAAGATCTATTAAAAAATATATTTCCACCATTAACAAACCCTAAAACAGGAGCTCGTAGTGGAGCAAGAGGTAATAAGAAAACTCAAGTTAGCTCTGGTTTAGCTGTAGAACTAGGTAAAGATATGATACCTAGTATATTTAAACCTGTTACAGATCCTAAAGTAATGGCTCAAGTAGGTAGAAAAATACAAAGAGATCCTAGAGCTTTATTTAAAAAAGGTTTTTCTACTAAAGATGTAAATGATTTAATATTAGCTGCCGAGGCTAGTGATATTAATGCTGCTGGAGTTATTGCTGGACTACCAAAAGGAAGTATAACTGTAACTAATAGTAATAGAGCTGCTAAAGTAAAGCAAGTTCTTAGTGATATTAAAACTTTTGGTTTATCATTAAATGTTTTTGAATCATCTATGCCAGCTTCAGCAGGAGCTAATAGAGTGCAAGTTAATAAGAAGAAACCAAATGGTGACTTAACACCTGATGCTAAAAGGTTAGATGCTTATTTAAAAAAGAATAAAATAAAAGCAAAAGATGGAGTTTACTTTTATGAGCTAACAAATGGAGACTATGTAAAATCTGTGCCAGTTAGAAAAAAAGATGGAAGCATTGGGCAAGGAGTAACTTATCCTGACGGCGTAACAAACTTAGTTCCAGCAAGAGGAAGGTTATATTATGGAACTACTGATCCTAATTACATCGAAGCTTTAGAAGCGGCTAAAGAAAATACTAAAAAAGATGCTTTAATACCTAAAAAAGTTTCTGTTATAGAAAGAATAACTAAAGCTTTTATAAATAAATTTAAACAAAGATCTCTAGATAACATGCAAGTGTTAGAAGATGTAGCATTTGAGTTAGATGATGCAGTAAAAGCCGGTATGCCTGCTTCAACCGCTGCTTTAATAATAGCTCAAGGCTATCAAGCTACAGGAGGTTTAATTAAAATATCTGCTCCTTTCACTCAAGTATCTACAGATTTTGACTACGGACCTGAAGGATCTAAGCAAGGCAATAAAAAGAAAAGACCTTTTATTGAAGAGCATAACCCACCAGCTTCTACAGTAGGAGCTTCTTTAATATGGGCTATTGCTAATAATAAGACTAGAGAGATATTTCCTTTTATTAGAAAAAATTATTTTCAAACTCAATTATCTAAAGCTGATGACTTTTTATTGGACATGGCTAAGTTAGATAAAAGATTACCAAAAGGATTTAGTATACTAGATGACTCTATAATAAGATTATCTGAAGCTGGAATTAATTTAAATAAAATAATAGATCCAGTTACTGGTAAAAGCTTAGCTGAGAACTTTGGATTAGGAGTTGCTCCTTCAGTTAATACAATGCCTAATGTTGTAGCGCTGCAAAGGCAACTAATAAGAGATGTAGTTTTAGGTGGTGATTTAAAAACAGCTCAACAAACTTTAGCTAATTATACTAAATTTCCTAGTAACAACAACCCTAGTTTGGCTCAAACTCAGAATAATGCTAACAAAAATACTAATAATACTTTAAAACAGTCTAAAGTTTTAGATGCAGAAGGTGACTTAAGTATGGGTGAACTACTTAGTAAAGCTGCTAGTATTGATGCTGCTTTAAAAAATGCTAATGCTTTAGATAAACCTATTAAAAAGATTAGAGTATTTGATTTTGATGATACATTAGCAACTAGTAATAATAAAGTGTTTGCTACAAGAGGAAATGAAAGAGTTGAAATGAATGCTGAAAAGTTTGCAACTGACGCAGCTCAAATGATAGAAGATGGATGGACTATGGACTTTAGTGACTTTGACAATGTTACTGAAGGAGGTCGTGGACCACTATTTAAAGTTGCGCAAACTATAAAAGAAGCAAGAGGTAATGAAGATTTATTTGTATTAACAGCAAGAGGTCCTAATGCTGAGATAGCTATATATGATTTCTTGAAAGCTGAAGGTTTAGAGTTTAAAAGAGAAAACATAGTTGGACTTGGTAAATCACCAGGTGAAGCTAAAGCAAACTGGATAATAGATAAAGCAGCTGAAGGATATAATGATTTTTATTTTGCAGATGATGCTTACCAAAACGTTAAAGCTGTACAAGATGTGTTAAGTGTTATAGATATTAAATCTAAAGTTCAACAAGCTAAAGTAAAACAGTCTAAACAACTTAGTGAAGATTTTAATAAATTACTAGAAGAATCAACAGGTGTAGAGTTTTTTAAAGAATATTCTCCTGCTAAAGCTAGAACAATTGGAGCAGGCAAAGGTAAATTTAAATTTTTTATACCTTATTCAGCTGAGGATTTAACTGGTTTATTATATACTACATTGACAAAAGGTCCTAAAGGTGATGCTCAAATGGCTTGGTATAAAGAAAATTTACTCGATCCTTATGCTAGAGCTATTGAAAGCTTAAGAGCTTCTAGAATAAATATGATGGACGATTTTAGACAACTAAAAAAATCTCTTAATGTTCCTAAAGATTTAAGAAAGAAAAAAGCTTCTGGATTTACTAACGAACAAGCTGTTAGAGTTTATTTATGGAATAAGTCTGGTAAAAAAGTTCCTGGTTTGTCTAATAAAGATTTAAAAGAATTATCAGACGCAATAGAAAATGATCCTAAACTAAGACTTTTTGCAGATCAATTACAAGCTTTAACTAAAGAAGAAGATTATACTGACCCTAGTGAGGGTTGGTTAGCTGGTAGTATTACTGGAGATTTAATAGATATAATAAATAAAGAAAAAAGATCTAAGTTTTTAGCTGAATCTGGATATACTGACAATGTAAACGCTATGTTTTCTAAAGAAAACTTAAACAAGTTAGAAGCTTTATATGGTACAAAGTATAGAGAGGCAATGGAAAATATACTAGCTAGGATGAAAGCTGGTAGAAACAGATTAGAGACGGGCAATAGATTAAGCAATCAAGTTTTAGATTATATAAATGGATCTGTTGGAGCTGTTATGTTCTTTAACACTAGGTCAGCTGTTCTTCAAACAATATCTGCAGTTAACTTTATGAATTGGAGTTTTAATAATCCTATAAAAGCTGGTAAAGCTTTTGCTAATCAACCACAATATTGGAAAGATTTTACTATGTTAATGAACTCTACTTATCTTAGAGATAGACGTAACGGTTTAAGACTTAATATATCAGAATCTGAAATAGCTGATGCTGCTGCAACAAGCAAAAACAAAGCTAAAGCTGCAATAGCTTATATATTACAAAAAGGTTATTTACCAACTCAATACGCTGACAGCTTTGCTATAGCTTCAGGTGGCGCTACTTTTTATAGAAATAGAGTAAATGATTTAGTTAAGCAGGGTATGGATCAAAAAGCAGCTGAAGAACAAGCTATGTTAGAGTGGCAAGAAACAGCAGAAATATCTCAACAGTCTTCTGATCCAAGTAAAATATCTGCACAACAGTCTAGTGACTTAGGTAGAATAATACTAGCTTGGGCAAACACTCCTATGCAGTATGCTAGAATACAAAAAAGAGCTATTCAAGATTTAACAAACGGTAGAGGAGATGCTAAAACAAATGTAAGTAAAATAGTATATTACGGAGTTGCTCAAAACGTAATATTTAATATGCTACAGCAAGCTACTTTTGCTTTAGGCTTTGGAGATGATGAAGATGAAATGACAGACGAAGAGCTAAAAGCTCACGAAAAAAATAAAAGTAAAAAATATTTTAATGTTCTTAACAGTATGTTAGATTCTACATTAAGAGGTTTAGGCATTGGCGGAGCTGCAGTCTCTGTGGCTAAAAACTTTTTATTAGATATTTACGAAAGATCTGGAAGAAAAAGACCTGAGTATGTTGATTCTGTTTGGGAATTTACTAAGCTATCGCCACCTATATATTCTAAAATATCTAAACTAAAAAATGCTGCGTGGAACTTCGATAATAAGAAGAGAAGAGAGATGATGACTACAGAAGGATTTGCTTTAACTAATCCTGCTTATGAAGCTAGTGCTAAAGTTATAACTGCAGTTACTAATATTCCTTTAGACAGAGTATTAAATAAGTTTAATAATATACAAGGATCTTTAGATGAGGATAATGATATGTGGCAGAGAATAGCTATGTTAGGTGGATGGCCTGAGTGGCAATTAAAAACTTCTAGTCAAAAAATAGAAGATCAAGAAAAGATATATGAACAAGAGCCTAACAAGTATAATGCTTGGGAGCAAATAAGTATATTAAAGCAGTACAAGCTGAAGATGTATGAATTAGATAAGCTTAAAAACGAAGAAGATAGAGTTAAAAAAATATTAGAATTACAAAAATCTAAAAATAAAGTTTTTAAACCTTTAGACTCTGACAAGCCCTGGGAAGTAAAGATGAAAGAAAAGATGAAGAAAGAAGGTAAGACAGATGAAGAAATAAAAGAAGCAATTAAAGCTAAAAGAGAAAAAGATAAAAAGAAATTTAAAATAAAAAGTCCAAAGTTTAAAAAATTAAAAATCCAAATATAGGGAACAAAAAAACTGGGCACCATACCCAAAAGTTCCTGTAACCAAAAAAGGGGAAGTCGTAATGACCTCCCCTTTTTATATTTAACACCATGGGCAAAATCCGCCCGGACATCCGTCACACATAATTCATATTTTAATAGTTATACCTATTGACACTATAAAAGCGCCGCTTGCTATTGCAAGTGTATTTGAATTAAAATCTAGCTTTTGTTTATGCCAGATCATATTGGTACCAGCAAATGTCATCATGCCAATACCACCTATAACAGCTAATCGTTTCATTTTATTTCACAATTATCACCTGCACAAGCTAATTCTCCTGCAAGATCTGTTTCATCTTCTGTTTCTATAATCTTACTAAGATCAACATCTTTAAGATGATTCATAGCCATATCATAATTTACTTTACTTATATCTTCAAATGGTGCTTGAGTATATGTACCACCATCATAAGGCAGTACAGACAAGCCATTGTAATGATCTCTATTTTCCCACATCCATTTACCTGCTTGATCCCACTCTTCCTGTTTTAAACTAACCGTAGCTGAAACATTGTGAGTGTTAGATCCTTTTCTGTGGCCAGGTTTAACCCACTCAGTAGCTACCTTCTTTATTCTTTCAAGTAAATCAAATGGTGATTCATCTCTTAGTATAGAACCTTTAGGCGCTTTTTGAGGTATACTAATCACAGCAGTATCGTGAGGTCTAAAAAACTCATCTTCAACTAACTCAGGATGATTAGTAGATAAATATTTATACATAGACTCGTTTTTACCAACTCTGATCCTACGCGTATAATAATCAGCATGCCATGCATGAATACCAGATGAAGTTCCTAATGCCAGAGATGTCGTCCCAGCGGGCTTCACGGTTGTGCATCTTGCAGCTGGATTAATACCAATTGCTTTAGCTGTCTTTGTATTCTCTCTTTTTACTATACTTGCAGCGGCCTTCATATCCAACGGCAGCACAGCGGCACTCGCGATTCCTGTCATTGATACACCGATAAGGGCGTCCTTCTCTGTCGTATCTCTCCATACGTCTCTTAAATAATGAAAGTCAGTATAACCAGCTTGTAATGTACCTATAAAACTAGCATGCTTAACTCTTTCGTTTAAATCTTCTTGTGACTCAATATCACTAGCATTTACTTCACATAAGTTACAAAACTGAAAAGGTCTTAATGCTATTTCACAACAAGGGTTTGTGCCCCAGTCTTTATCATTATTAAGGTATATACCAGGTTCACCTGATCCTGATAGCTCTACACGTTTCCAAAGATCCATAAAAAACTCTTTAGTTACTTTGTGTCTCATAAGAACAGCTGAGTTATTAGCTCTACCTCTTTGTGGATTTGTTTCCCACCAGTTACCAGACTTACAACTAATCATTTCGCTGTCTTCAGCAGAAAATAAACTAATTAAAGCAGCTCTACGAATACCGCCAGCTAAAACTGAGTCAGCTATATGACAGACTATATCGTGTGCTTCAACTGTAGTAAGCATTGTCCCATCATCTTTAGCATCGAATATACCTTTAATTTTTAGTATACACTCTTTCAATGGCTGAGGTCCTGGTGCTTTACCACCTGATGTAACTAGCTGCGCACCTTTAGCTCTAATGTCTGAGTAATCAAACTCTATAGTAGAATTTCTCTTGCCGCCCATATAAGACTTCATGAGTACTTTAATTGCATCAGCCCAACCTTCAATACTGTCGCCAATTAAAAACCTTCTAGTTCTTTTACTATAAGGCTGATTAACTGGTGGCATTTGTTTTACGTGGTGGTTCTGTACAGAGTATCCAACGCCTGTACCACCAAGCAATAAGAACATGGTTTCGTGAAAGCTATCAATATGGTCAATTGGTAGATAAGCACAATTATAAACACGATTAGGACTAATCTCAATAGGTTTACCTCCGAACTGTAGCGAGCGCATGCTAGGTAAAATTTTCTTTTCATATACTAATTTATAAGCTTCATTTATTCTTTCTGAAAGCTCTGGATATTTTTTAATATGCATAGCTTTATTTCTATCTACTAGTTCTATCCAAGTTTCTCTACGATTTAACTCAGGTACGAACTTTGCGTACTTCATGTACACTGTTATATCACTTAGTATCTTGTTGCTTAACTCCATCTTGTTTTTCTTTTTCTATTTTTTCAGCTTCTTTTTTTAAGAACTCTATAGCTCTATCGTAACCTGGTATTAATTTTACAGTTTCTAAAGTACCCATTGCAGTAGTACTAAGTATATTCATTTCGTTTATCATTTGTTGCACAACTCTAGTTAATGCCGCAATTTTATTCTGCATCTCTAGCAGAGTACTTTCTTTCATATTTTGTTAATTCTTTATATTTTAAATATCCTTTAGATGCTATACTCCAATCAATAAATTTTTGCAATTGACGTTCAGCATATTTTCTTCTTGCTAGATCTTTTTTTTCCCAAGAATTAAGTTCACGGTTTCTTCGCATTCCTTTTGATTTTGAGGTTTGTATAACGTAATGTTCGGTAAGTTTTTATGTACGTAAGCTTTAAATAACTTCCAGCGTATGGGAAAAGATTCATTAGCACGTCCTTTACATTCAATAATAAAATTATCTCCCACAAAATCCGGAGTATACTTGATATTAAGTATCTTTTTATTACCTCGATTACGGAACTCTCCTTTGCCATTTCCTTGTCTTTCATAAGCTTCTTGTTCAAAGTTAAAAGAAGGGACAAGCTCGTAAGTTTGTCCCTCGTAATGTGCCTTGATTTTAGCTTTCTTTAAAGCTATATACATGTGTTTTTCTAAGCCAGATGCAAATTGTATTCCATCATACTTAGTTTTTTTAGATCTTACCGGACCTTTCTTTCTACTAAACCGGCGCGACATGATCGTCCCAGTCTAATTGTGCTGATGAAGCATGTGAAGGATGTGGTGGTCTAAAGCTAGCTTTATTAGCTTCAGCTATAGCTTCATTAACTGACTTATTATCAAGCTCTTCTTTAGCTGCTTGAATATATAAAATAGCATCCATTAACTCTTCTTGAACATCATTAAGATAACCAGCTAGATCTTTATGTCCACCAGTTCTTTCTTCGTGTAATGTTCTACCATACTTAGCATAGCCAACATCTGATCTTGTAACGAACTTATCGCAGACTCTTTCTACAACAGGATCTCTGAATAATATAGTTTTACTTTTCATCTTTAACAAATGTTCCGTTAACCATTTTACCAGTACGTTTAGATATTACTTTGTATGCTGCATCGATACACTCTTCAATTGTTGTACCGCCAAGATGAGCCATGTTAGTTAATACAACTACCATATCACCAATGGCATCTATAAACTCAGGCTGATCATCTTTTAATACTGCTCTACCAAGTTCACCGGCTTCTTCCATTAGCTTACAGAACTGAGTCTTTTTATCGCCTTTAGTGTATAGACCTCTCTCACCAGCCCAGTCTCTTATCTTTTGAAACCTTTCGCTTTCTACTGAATCGTATCTCCAGTTGCCATTGCCATTAGCTCTAGTTGTTAAAGTATCTAAGTAAGCTTGATAAGCATCTTTGCCAAATGGAAACTTTTCAGCTGCTGTAACATGATCTTCAACTTGAAAGTATTTAGCAAATGCTTTATTATATATATAACATCTCTCCATTGTGTACTGAGATGTTGTTACGTTTTCCATTATCCACTTAATAGTGTCCATATTAATTTCAAATGTTCCGTGTGTTGTTTCCCACGATTTACCCATGTTATCCATTAGTCTACCTTTTAGTTTGGTAGATGGACAAGGGAACGTAGAAGTCTGCTCTGTCGCGTTTATGTGCATTGTATTAGATTTTATTTTATTAATATATAGATCTTTATATTTTTGTCTGTCAACTCGATAGCCGTAAGACTGTTGAAGTTCTAACTCGCGGTCAGATATATAATCAATATCTGTACTTTGTTCTAGAACTTCTACTTCGTCTAAGCTATAGCCTTGTTGGTCTACGACTCTAGATATAAGATCACGTGTAACACCTATTTTTTTACCCGGTATATGGTATAAATAATAATTAATTTTATCCATATGTTCTAGCTCTTGATGTTAACGTATTTTTTTCAGGCAATTTATCATTGTATATGTGTAAGTTATGTGCAAAATGATAGTATGTACCCATTTCGTATTCAGTTCGTCTACAGACCATCTCTTGCAGTTTACTGAATTGATATTGATCATTACAAAAACCATACCACAAGTCATTAGATCGCATTACAACACACATATTTAATTCACCTTTTACAACTGTAAATTGCACAGCATAAGTACAGGGTGTGTCTTTTCTATATTTGTTTATTTCTTTACCATCGTAAATAGATATAGCTGCTTGCCTAGTTTCAGGATTATCTTTTAGTTGAGCTACAACCTTATCTAGTTGATAAGCTCTTTCCCATTGATGACCATAATTAGAATTAACTAATCTTTTAGGACCTACAGCCATACGTTCCCATATAGCAGGAACTTTACCGTATATCTCGCCTAACTTATCTACTGAATCATCACCTGATAAATACCATTGCCATTCGGCCTCGGCATATTCCACATTGAACTCACGCTTTTCATTATCTATCATGCGTTCCCATGGCTTTTCAATAATGAAGCCTTGATTAAACATAGCTTTAGTACCTGCAAAGTCTACGCCTTCATAAGGTATTGTGCCATAGTAAAAATCAAAAGCTTCACTGGCATTTTTAAATGTTAATTGTCTCATATAATTATTATCTATTATCTTTCGTATTTAGCTTGTAATAATGTCTATACATTTCAAATACTTTAGGATATATTTCTGTTCTACTATAATCTCCTGGGCTAATCATTTCTTTATTGTTTGCAACGATACGTATTTTCCAAGATCCAACATCAAAGCCTGGTGTAGCAGCTAATACACCTATTTTAATTCCGTGATTAACACACCACTTGTAAGCTTGTTTGTCTTCTTTAGTCCATTTAACTTCGTCAAACGTAAATTTCTTTAGTCCCAAGGCATTTTTTCATCTAAGTCAGGCATCTCATGCGGAACAAAGCAACCAGACTTTGGCTCCCAAGTAAAGTGAGCTTCAGCTCCGTTTTCACCTAAGTTTTGAAACTTACATTTCAATACCTTAACTTTTGTTGTTTTATTTTCGTAGTCTCTATGGACTAACAAGCCGTGGTAACTAGCATCATACCATTCACCACCACCTTTTATATTATACATCGTCGGCTCTTCAATCTTACCATCTTGCGTCTTATACATCTTAGTTGGATGTGCAACTATAAATACTAACACATCGTATTTTTTAGCAAACGTTTCGATCTTAGTTAGATATTCCATTGTGTAACGATTTATATCTTCTGTCTTACAATCAACGTCTCTAACCTTATTAAATGGATCTATAACTAAGCATTTAATACCTTTACGTTTAACTAGCTCAGCACCTTTACGTAAGACTGACTCTAAAGTATAACGCTCCATATCAATAAAGAAAAAGTTATCATTAACATGAGTTGCTACTTTATTCCATTTGTCTCCACCAATATGTCCTTTGTTAGGCATGTCACCCCATACTTTACGCATAAGCTTGTGTGCATGTAAAAACGTAGGAGCATTTTCAGGAGATGCAAACGCTGTCTTCCATTCGTATTCTCTATTGTAACCTACAACCATTTGATCTACAAAGTCTGACTTACCTGAACTAGGTATACCTGTTACAGTTATAAACTGTTTAGTATAAGTAGAAAAGATGTTATCAAAGTTAGGTAGACCAATTTGAAAACCTCGTTTAAAACCATTACGAACAAAGTCTGTAACTTCATCTTCAATATCTTTAAATGTTGTCACGTTTTCTAATGGTACAGGTCTTGCATCTAGTACCCTAGACTTGAGCTCTGATGCATTATATTTAATTAGATATTCATTTGCATCTTTACAGTCATCAAACGACGCTAGATAACAAACCTCAGCGCCAAGACGTCTTACAAGCTCTGTTTGTAAAGCTAAGCCTGGTGGATCATTGTCAACTGCAATTATTATCTTTTCTTTATCATCAAAGTAATCAATACAATTATCTAAATAATCTAAGTTATTGCTATTTAATGTAGCACCATTAGGTACTGATATAGCATTTGTAATACCTGCTTCGTGTAAAGCTAATACATCCATTTCGCCTTCAACTATAATGCATGTATCATGCCCTACAGTATTATCTATATTGTAAAATACTTTTTCTGCTCCTTTATATAGCTTAAAGTTTTTACGTGCATCTCTATATTTAACATTTGTAAGTATTCCACCTACAAAATAATTAAATTGAATTGTATTCTCGGGTTTACCGGTCTGTGGCATAAATTCTTGACCAACACTTACTTCAACATCTTTTAATGTTTGTTCAGATATACCTCTTGTTTTAAACCACTCTATGATCTTATTATCTAAGTTTCCAACAGTAGTTTTTTCAGGTACTACATAATCACGCTCAGCTTTGCCTTTACGCTTAAATGTATGTAGTTGATAAGACTTATCACAGTTATGGCAAGTACCGATACCACGTTCCCAGTCATAAGAAGAGCATTTAGCTTTCTTATTCTCAGGTTTCCTAGAAGACGAACACAGGGGACAAATCCCCTGCGTTTTACCTACTTCTAAGCCGTGCTGATTAAAAGAATCAATTAAGAATCCATTTATTTCTTTATCTTCGACTTGCATTTATTTGATTTAATTAAAATGGTAAATCAGGATCAGCAGCTACTGCTTGTGGTTTATTGTTTTGTGGTGGTTGCTGTTGTCCTCCGCCTTCATAAGGTATTTTCTCAGGGAACGTTCCATTAGTCCATAAGACTTTTACATTACCTAAGTATGTTTTAGCTACTTTAGCTTCTCTTTCTTCTTTCGACTGCTCTATACATACAGGTCCTTGATTTCCAAACTGATCTGGTTCATCATTTACTGTAATCGTAATAGGTAGGTATTTACCTTTCTTGCCTTCGATTATTTTTGATTTATCAATTGCATTTAAATTGATACTTGCTTTTATTATTCCTGCCATATTATAGGGTTTTATTTATAAAGTAATTGTTAGGATCGAAATCCTTGTTGTTAAAGAACAGATCGTATATTTCAGATGCTTTTTCTACCTTTTCAAAACCTGTTTTGTAAAAGTTATCTGAGCAATCATATATACCGATTTGTCCTGTGTTCTTATCTATAGCCATAAATATCATATCATAGCCAAATAAGTTCTTATATACAAAAGCTTGTGAATCATAGTTGTATTTCTTAGCTGACCAATGAAACTTTTCTAAGTCTGCAGTAGTCTTAAGATCAACAACTAATTTTTCACTGTGGTTAACAATATCAGCTTTACCTTTCCACCAGTTACCTGCTAATTCGCATATACCAGGAACTTCAAACTCATTGCCTTCAGCATGTATAAGATCACGACAAACTTTATTATTCATCATCTTCTCAACTAATGCTTCGACCTTGTCAACCTCATGTTGTAACAGGCAAACTTCTCCGCCTGTTATTTCTTTGTAAGCTTTAGTATTACGTGAGCTAGCTTCTACTATTTTAAAGTTCTTGATCTTGTCTGGCTCAAGAATAGCAGTGTGAAAATAGCCTCCTATAAGAAAGTGAGGAGCTGATTCAGATGGCTTTTTAAAATCAAGTGGGTTAGTCATCAGTGTTCTTATATCTGAATTAGATATAAACTTTCTGCCAAACTCACCATAATAATCATCATCGTTCTTCAGCCTCTCTAGTATTTCTTTTTTATTTTTCATAATGTAGCTAATTCTTTCTCTTGCTCTTTTGTTAAACTATATTTAGATTTTATAGCGTCTAACTTACCACCGCTCTTAACATAGTCTTTAGCTTTAGATAATTGTTGCGCTGATATAATCGCTTTTTCGGTAATAGTTTGTTTTTTACTGTGGCCATTAGTTGCATCTGCATCTTGTGTATCATCAATTAAAAACAAATTACCTAGTGCATATTTCTTACCGTAAGAACTTGCTGCACCATATCTCTGTGGCATTTGCATACCTTTCTGATCTAAGTCAACACCTACAATAGCTACAGCTGTAACAGATTTATTACTACCTGTACCTTTTTCTTCTTCGCCATTAGATAATCTAGCAGTAACCTGCATAACAGGTGGATCGTAAGAAATTAATTCTTCTTTAATCGTAACTGATACATCTAACTCCTTTAAAAAGGGTTTTGTAGCTTCTAGGATGTCTTCGGCAGATCGGAAATAATACTTGCCAAATGAGTTAAATCTACTCTTCTTCGATTTAAACTTCGTTTGAATTTGGGTTAATTTTTGGTTTATTGTCATATATATATAATTACAGGTTTATATTGTATTTTACAGATAATCAAGCACTTGCGAGTGATCTACATTATCTATAAGTTTTTGTACTGCTTGCTTTTTAAGCTCTGATACTCTCACGTATGCAGATACACCTTTTATTTCTAAAGCTGCAGCTATATCGTTAGCAGACCACTTTTTTCCATCAAGACCATAAC
>Ga0209535_1000285_pt1 | contig 34910 bp, 41 predicted proteins | sample LinPmetageLP28_FD_184041 | JGI IMG/M metagenome (GOLD analysis project Ga0209535, IMG submission 184041) | Marine viral communities from the Pacific Ocean - LP-28 (SPAdes) (version 2) | ecosystem: Environmental > Aquatic > Marine > Oceanic | place: Pacific Ocean | collected 2009-08-22
GGTATCATAGGACATAAAAAAATGGGGTAGAGCCGAAGCCCTACCCCGTAAGATGTTAGCGTTTGATTGACAGTGTTTCCATTGCCGCGAGTATCGCCTTGCGTGTCGGCGTATAATCTTGGCCAAGCTCTACGCTGTTTTTCTCTACCCAATTCTTGACGTTGGTTATGAGTTGATCGCGCATCTCTATGGCTGTCTTGTCGGCAGGCTTTGGTTTGACCTGCGCGTTGCCGCCTTCGACAGTCTCGATCTTGCCAAGATTGCCGCCAGTCTCCGCGTATAGCGCAGGCTCTTGGCGTAGCATGAGCTGGTTCTTGAGGTCTTTGATCTCGGCTCCAACTGCCGCGCTGTCATGTGCCCGCTTCTTGCTTTTCAATACGCCAGTAAAGAGCTGCACCAACTGCACGCGGCTTTCCTTGGTGGCCGTTGATTTGCCAGAGGCAAGGTTATTCTTGGTGGGCGCAACTGCATCCGTCCAGCGCATGTGTTGCTTTGCTATATCCATATGCTCGGCAAACTTATCCTCTGCGCCAAAGCGGCCAGTATAGGCTTTCTTGATTGCGTTGATTGCGATCTCGTTGATTGTAAGATTAGACATTGTATTACTCCATATTGTCTAGGCTTGATCGTGTGCCAAGCCCTTCTGACAATTACTTTATGCCATGCCATAACATGTTAGGCAATAGATAGAACCGCATTGCTTGGCATTATATGGCATTGGATCGCATTAGATACCGTTTAGGGAAATCCCTAAACCAAGCATGGCGCGACACCACCCTACCCCTACCCCCCGCGCTGTCATGTGGGACTCCGCGTTACGTGTAGTAATACTAATACAGACGAATAAATTGCTATTTTTTGAAAACCCCCCACCCCATTTTGAAAACCCTTGTCAAAAAATTTTTTGTACCCTATTATTACGTTATCGGTTACCAACCTGCGATGTACTATGACAATGAATGCCATTCCTGAACTAGGGGTGCCCCTAGAAGACGAGGTTAAGAGCATACCTCTACCGGAACGCGCGGCTGCGTTGGGTAAAACCGTGGATAAGCTAGAAGAACATGGCGTAAACCTTGAGCCAGATGAGGCCGACAAGGAAGCTGCCGCCACTTTAGCCACTGCATATGCTAGCGCACCAGATAAAACGTCCCAAAAAGTTACCAACAAGCGGGCCGCAGCGTTAACACCCGCCTCTATTCGGCTAACAAGCAACATCATAGACGAATTTAACCATTCTGTGGTCGAATCCTCCAAGCAACTACGTAATTTGGTGACTAATAAGCTCGTAATTGAGTCAGAAAACCCTGATCCTCGCGTGCGTATGCGTGCGCTTGAGCTTCTGGGTAAGATTTCAGACGTAGGGTTGTTTACAGAGAAGTCTGAAGTGACAATCACGCACCAAACCACGGATGACATTAAAGAAAAACTGCGTGGTAAGCTCGCAAAGCTGGTAAATCCACCGCCAGAGGTAGAAGACGCCGTAATTATCCCCGTTGAAGACTTGAATACTGACGAAGAATTTGGGTTCGATGATGACTGAGGGGCTAGATTTCAACGAGGCCGATATTGAGGTCATGTTAGCGAACCTAGACGCGTTCAGCACCGAAGAAGTAGCCGAAATCGACCGTATGGTTGACGAGTTACACACAAGAAGTACCAATAAACGGGCTTTTGACGACCTGATTGAGTTCTGCAAACTGATGATGCCGGACTTTATCGTGGGTAAACATCACCGCATACTGGCTAACATGTTAATGGGCATTGAACGTGGGGACAAAGACCGCGTTTGTGTGAACATTCCGCCCCGCCACGGCAAATCACAGCTTGTTTCTATCTTTTATCCGGCGTGGTTCTTGGGGCGAAACCCAAACAAAAAAGTTATGATGGTGTCACACACTACTGATCTTGCTGTAGATTTTGGTCGTAAGGTTCGTAACCTCATTGCCACCGACGAGTACAGGTCGATATTTCCTACCGTGCAGCTTGCGTCTGATAGTAAGTCAGCAGGACGGTGGAACACGAACGTAGGGGGAGAATACTATGCGTGCGGTATTGGCTCTGCACTTGCAGGCCGTGGTGCTGACTTGTTACTTGTGGATGATCCACACTCAGAACAAGATGTTATCAACGGCAACTTTGAGGTCTTTGAGAAGGCATATGAGTGGTTCACCTTCGGTGCTCGTACCCGTCTGATGCCGGGAGGCCGTGTAGCAATCATACAGACACGTTGGCATATGGATGACCTGACTGGTCGTGTTGTACGTGACATGACACAGAACGAACGCTCCGATCAATATGAGGTGGTTGAGTTTCCAGCCATACTAGAAGTGCGTAACAAGAAGACGAAGAAGGAAGTACAGAAGCCTCTGTGGCCTGAGTTCTTTGATCTGGAAGCTCTGCTACGCACCAAGGCGTCGATGCCTACGTTCCAGTGGAACGCGCAGTACCAGCAGAAACCTACCGCAGAAGAAGCCGCTATCGTCAAACGTGAGTGGTGGCAGGAGTGGACGCACGAGCAACCTCCGTCCTGTGAGTATATTATCATGTCGCTTGACGCCGCAGCCGAGAGACATAACCGTGCAGACTATACAGCCCTTACCACATGGGGTGTATTCTTGAACGAAGAGACCAACGCGTACAATATTATATTGTTAAATAGCATAAAACAGCGTATGGAGTTTCCAGAGCTTAAACAACTTGCGATGGAAGAGTATCAAGACTGGGAACCAGACTCGTTCATTGTGGAGAAGAAAAGCTCTGGTGTAGCCTTGTATCAAGAAATGCGACGTATGGGCTTGCCAGTATCGGAGTATACCCCTCACAGGGGGTCGGGAGACAAAACGGCACGTCTCAACTCTGTAGCGGACATAATAGCGTCCGAACTTGTGTGGGTGCCGCAGACACGGTGGGCTGAAGAAGTTGTCGAAGAGATTGCAGGATTTCCATTTATGAGTAATGATGACCTTGTAGACTCCACGGTGATGGCCCTTATGCGCTTTCGGCAGGGAGGGTTTATTCGGCTGCCTTCCGATGAGCCTGAAGAACAGCGGTTCTTTAAACAGCGTCGGGGCGGGTATTATTAGGGGATTTAGCTATGGCTATTGAAAAAGGACTATATGCAGCACCACAAGGCTTTGAGGACGACCTCGAAGGTGGGCTGGACGGTGTGGAAGAGATGGATGTCTCTGACCTAGAGATCGAAATCGTCGATCCAGAGTCGGTCACACTAGATGACGGTAGCATGGAGATCACCATTATCCCCGGTGACGAGATGGATTTTACCGAGTTTGGTATGAACCTAGCCGAAGTCCTTGATGAGTCACATTTAAATGAGTTATCCGGCGAGCTTGTAGGTCAAGTCGAGACAGATATTGACGGGCGTAAAGACTGGGCGGACACATTCGTAAAAGGTTTAGACGTGCTGGGCTTCAAATACGAAGAACGTATGGACCCATGGGAAGGTGCATGTGGGGTTAACTCCACAGTTCTAGCAGAAGCAGCTATCCGGTTCCAAGCGGAAGCTATGACTGAGACGTTTCCCGCCGCAGGCCCAGTGAAAACAAAGATTCTTGGTGAAGAAACCAAGGAAAAAGAAGAAGCCGCAGGTCGTGTCAAGGCTGACATGAACTACGAACTCACTGAGAATATGATTGAGTACCGCCCAGAGCACGAAAGGATGTTGTACAGCCTTGGTTTGGCCGGATCGGCCTTCAAAAAGGTGTATTTTGACCCTAATTTGGGTCGTCAAGCGGCTATTTATATCTCCGCAGAAGACGTGATTGTGCCCTACGGTGCGTCAAATATTGAGTCAGCAGAGCGTGTAACGCACGTAATGCGTAAGACTAAGAACGAGTTGAAGAAGCTACAAGCCGCAGGGTTTTATAGAGATATAGACCTCGGCGAACCAGAGCCATACCACACTGATATTGAAGAGAAAAAAGCCGAAGATGGTGGGTACTCTTTAACAAATGACGAGCGGTACGCTATCTATGAAGTACACGCTGACCTCTTGATTGACGGTATTGATGACGACGATGGGATTGCTCGCCCGTATGTTGTCACCATTGAGCGTGGAAGTGGCGAAGTGCTGGCGATCCGTAGGAACTACGAGGAGGGTGACCAGCTCACTCTGAAACGTCAGCACTTCGTTCACTATGTATATGTGCCGGGATTCGGGTTCTATGGCCTCGGATTGATCCATATTATCGGTGGATACGCCCGTGCCGGAACTTCCTTGATACGTCAGCTCGTTGATGCTGGTACGCTCTCCAACCTCCCGGGAGGGCTAAAGTCCCGTGGACTACGTATCAAGGGGGACGACGAGCCGATCAACCCGGGCGAGTTTAAGGACGTAGATGTACCGTCAGGGTCTATCCGTGACAACATTATGCCTTTGCCCTACAAGGAGCCTTCACAGACGCTCCTAGCCCTATTGAACCAGATTACTACCGAGGGCCGTCGGTTGGGCGCTATTAGCGATATGGACATCTCTGACATGTCCGCTAACGCTCCTGTGGGCACGACGTTGGCTCTGTTGGAGCGCACGCTCAAACCTATGGCCGCGGTGCAAGCACGTGTGCACTACGCTATGAAGCAGGAGTTTAAGCTCCTAAAGGCTATTATGGCGGAGTATGCCCCCGCAGAGTACGCGTACGTCCCGCACAGAGGCGAAGTGAGCGCCAAGCGGGCAGACTACCTGATGGTCGATGTGATCCCTGTGAGCGACCCTAACAACTCTACGATGGCACAGCGGGTGGTTCAGTATCAAACCGTCCTACAGATGTCAGCGCAGGCTCCACAGATTTATGACCTGCCGCAGCTACATCGTCAGATGATAGAAGTGCTAGGCGTGAAGAACGCGGACAAGCTCGTGCCTACGAAGGACGATGCGAAGCCCACAGACCCAATCAGCGAGAACATGGATGCCCTTATCGGCAAACCGATGAAAGCGTTCATCTACCAAGACCACGAAGCGCATATCGCTACGCACACATCGTTCATGCAAGACCCAATGATGATGCAGATGATCGGTCAGAACCCGCAGGCAAAGCAGATTATGGCCTCACTACAGGCGCATATCGCCGAACACCTTGGGTTCGCGTACCGTACGAAGATCGAAGAGAAGTTGGGTGTACCTCTACCTGCTCCGAACGAGGAGATGGACGAGGATATGGAAGTACAACTGTCACGTCTGGTCGCAGACGCAGGCAAGCAGCTTACACAGGCAAACCAACAGCAAGCAGCGCAGCAAAAGGCTCAACAGCAACAGCAAGACCCGATCATACAGATGAAACAGGCCGAGCTACAGATCAAGCAAGCAGAACAGCAGCGTAAAGCCGCAAACGATCAGGCTGATGCGCAGATTAAGCAAGCAGAAGTACAACTCAAAGCCCAGAAGATGATGATCGACGCTAAGATTGCGTCAGAACAGATCAACGTAGACAAGGCTGAGTTAGCGATTGACGCCAAGCGTCAAGGTGTGCGGGACATGACTGCTAAACGTGTAGAGGAGAACAAGGTTGACCTTGAGCTGGCTCGCATGATGCAGAACGCACGAAATCAAACACCTAAGAAGGAGTCATAACGCACCATGGCTAAAACCGTCTTTGACGTGCTGAAAAATAAAATCGACGAGGATGTCTCGTCTGCACAGAGTTTCCTAACCGCGGGGTCGCCTAAAGATTACGCGAATTATAGGGAAGTTGTTGGCTTAATTCGGGGTCTCGAAGCCAGCAAATCGTATGTTGAAGACCTCGCGCGAAACTATATGGAAAACGATGATGACTGAAGAAACAGTTAAAATCAGCGATGCTGAACTAGAACTACAACTACCACGACCTGTGGGCTACCGCATCCTTGTCGCATTGCCGCGACCGGAAGAGACCGTAGCAGGCACGTCTATCTTGAAAACTGAAACAGCTAAAACTCAAGACCACATAATGTCTATCATTGGCTTGGTGGTTGATATGGGCGCTGGGGCGTATACAGATAAGGACCGTTTTCCAGATGGCCCTTGGTGTAAAGAGGGTGACTTCGTGATGTTTCGTATGAACTCAGGAACACGCTTTACCATTGGCGGTGTAGAGTATCGTTTGATGAACGATGACTCAGTAGAAGCCGTTGTAACCGATCCTAGTGGCATTCAGAGGGCATAGATATGGCATTTCAGAAAGTAGAATTTGAGTTTCCCGATGATGAAGATGACAACAAAATGGCTATCGAAGAGTCTAGCGCGGTGGAGATCGACATCTCTGGCAAGAAAACTGCGGATGACTTTCGAGCAGATGACACTCCTGAACCTGAAGGTGAAGTGGATACTGGCGATGACGACTTTGAAGTTGAAGTTGTTGACGATACGCCGAAAGCTGATCGTGGTCGTAAAGCGTCAGAGCCGCCGACTGATGTCACTGACGAAGAGTTGGAAGACTATTCAGACAAGGTTCGTAAGCGTATCCAACATTTCAGCAAAGGTTACCATGATGAGCGACGAGCTAAAGAAGAAGCTCTACGCCAGAGTCAGGAACTTGAGCGCGTTACCCAAACGCTTATGGAAGAAAATAAAAAGCTAAAGGGTAATGTTAATAAGAATCAGACAGCGTTACTTGAGCAGGCAAAGAAAAATGCCGCGATTGAGACTGAGGGAGCCAAACGTGCGTATAAAGATGCGTACGAATCTGGTGATTCAGATGCTGTACTCGAAGCACAAGAAAAGCTAACCAATGCTAAGATTAAGTCCGATAGGTTAGCAAACTTCAAATTACCCGCTTTACAGGAGACAGAAACCCCTGTACAAACGCAGGTAGAACAGACCGCCCCGGCAGTACAAGTCGATGAACGGGCCGCAAATTGGCAAAAAGCTAATACGTGGTTTGGTCCTGACGATGAAATGACAAGTTTGGCGCTGGGGTTGCACAACAAACTTGTCAAACAGGGCGTAAGCCCGCAGAGTGATGAATACTACGAGATAATTGATTCTCGTATGCGTCAGGTCTTCCCCGATAACTTCGAGGATGCCGAACCGAAGCGTAAAAAGGCCCAAGTGGTTGCCCCCGCAACGCGGAGCACAGCACCCAAGAAAGTGACGTTGACACGTACACAGGTCCAGATCGCTAAACGGTTAGGGTTGACACCCGAACAATACGCCAAACAGGTTGCAATAGATATGAGGAAACAAAATGGCTGAGAATCGCATTAATCGTGAACTCGAAACTCGTGAACGTACAGTTCGCAAAAAGTCTTGGACTCGTCCCGAGGTGCTTCCATCTCCGACGCCCGAGGCGGGGTACGACTATCACTGGGTCCGCGTCAGCACGCAGGGCCAAGTAGACGCCACCAATGTTTCTTCAAAACTTAGAGAAGGTTGGGAGCCTGTAAAGGCAACAGATCATCCAGAAATCACTATGGTTGCCATTGAGCAAGAGCGCTTTAAGGACAACGTAGTTATTGGTGGTTTGATGCTCTGTAAGGCTCCAAAGGAGTTGGTTGAAGAGCGAAACGAATATTATTCGTCTCAAGCAAAGTCTCAGATGCACTCCGTCGATAACAACCTTATGAGAGAAAATGATCCTCGTATGCCCCTGTTCAATGAACGGAAAACGAAGGTTACTTTCGGTAAAGGAACTTAATCTTAGGAGCTTAAAATGGCTTATCCTACTGTTGACGCCCCCTATGGGCTGAAACCGATCAACTTGGTTGGTGGACAGGGTTTTGCCGGGGCAACTCGTCAAATCCCTATCGCTTCAGGCTACAACACAAACCTCCTTAACGGAGACCTTGTGAAGTTAGTTGCCTCTGGCACGCTTGAAAAAGACACAGGCACTACAACTGCAACTCCCGTAGGTGTATTCCTCGGTTGTCGCTACACTGACCCTAGCTTGGGTTATGAACTGTATAGCCAACAATTTCCTGCAAACACTGTAGCTAGTGACATCGTTGCTTATGTAGCAGACGATCCTGACCAGCTTTATAAAGTTGCTGTTGTGTCCGGCACAACCGTAATCGCTGGCGTAGGTCGCACTGTTGTAGGTAACAACATGTCACTCGTTCAAAATGCAGGTTCCACCGCAACTGGGAACTCGAAGGTCGCTGTACTTTCGGGTTCAGCAGCCACTACGAACACTCTGCCAATCCGCGTCATTGACGTGGTGGCCGAGACAGCAACCGCTGCAGACACATATGTCGAGCTGGTCGTTAAGTTCAACTTTGGTAAGCACCAGTATCAGAACGCAACTGGCGTATAAGGAGAATAAAACATGGCTATTTCACGCGCCCAGCTACTTAAAGAGCTGCTCCCCGGCCTGAACGCATTGTTCGGAATGGAATACGCAAAATACGGTGAAGAACACGCCGAAATTTTTGAAACAGAGTCCTCAGATCGTTCGTTTGAGGAAGAGACCAAATTATCAGGTTTCTCAGCAGCCCCAGTCAAAGACGAAGGCTCTGCAATCGAGTACGACAATGCGCAAGAAGCATGGTCCGCTCGCTATACACACGAAACAGTGGCAATGGGTTTCTCAATCACTGAGGAAGCTATTGAGGATAACTTGTATGACTCCTTGTCGTCTCGTTATACTAAAGCACTTGCTCGTGCGATGGCGTACACCAAGCAAGTTAAAGCTGCGTCTATCTTGAACAACGCGTTTGCTGCAGGCACCACATACGGTGACGGCACTTCCTTGTGTTCAACAGCGCATCCACTTGTTTCTGGTGGCTCCAACTCGAACCGCCCAACAGTTGCGGCTGATCTTAACGAAACTTCTTTGGAAGCGGCTGTTATTCAGATTGCAGGTTGGACTGACGAGCGTAGCTTGTTGATCGCTGCTAAACCACGCAAATTGGTTATCCCACCAGCACTGCAATTCGTTGCAACACGTTTGTTGGATACCGAGGGTCGTGTAGGCACAGCAGACAACGACATCAACGCACTGCGTAACAACGGGTCAATCCCTGAAGGTTACACTGTCAACCACTATCTGACAGACACCAACGCATGGTTCTTGATGACTGACGTTCCAAACGGCTTGAAGCACTTCACACGTAGCCCAATGGCTACTTCGATGGACGCTGACTTTGATACTGGCAACAGCCGCTACAAAGCTCGTGAGCGTTATAGCTTCGGTGTATCTGACCCACTGGGTATCTTCGGTTCTCCCGGCGCATAAGCTGGAAGACACCGTATTAAGGAGGGGCTACTTCGGTGGCCCCTTTCTTTTTGTTGACATATCACGTTACGTAGTGGTATCTTGTTAGCAATCGGGAACACCCCGTGAATCTGACAGGCCCGACTGACGACATGCAGACAGATTCACTTAACTCGCATGTGAGGACATATTCATGGCGAATACTACATTTTCAGGTCCAGTGACCTCCACCAACGGCTTTGTTGGCGATATTACCGTTCCAACTTACACCGTAGCATCTGCTCCATCCGCATCTTCTGCGGGCGCAGGTACGTTAGTGTACGTTTCAAACGGTGCCGCAGGCGCGGCTATTCTGGCTTTCTCTGACGGAACAAACTGGAAGCGTTCTGACACAGGTGCCACAATCGCAGCAGCATAAGGAGCTAGGTTATGAGTAGATTCAAACCAGCTTCTAAGGAAGAACTTGCAGCTCGGGGCGTCGGCGTCGAGAAAGTTCGTGCCCGCAATGAGAACGGGACGCTAAAGGCGGATGATCCTTCTACACCTGATGTAAACGAGGCGTGGGAAGATAAATCCGTTACAAAGCGTGGCCGTCCTTCAAAAGAGAAGGGATAACGCATGGCTAATTCAGACGTGCAGTCGAAACGAATCACCGCGGCAGCGTCGTTGGGTGTAGGTCCAGCTCGTATTCGACAAGTTCAGGTACTTACCACTTCAAGTGGAGCCGCTCGACTTACCATCACAGACGGCTCTGGTGGTCGTACTGTTCTTGACCTTGACTTTCTAGCTTCTGATTCTCACTCCGTTAACATTCCAGATTATGGTATACGGTGCCAAGATGACGTACTTATCACAGCGATGACTAACATCAGCGCTATGACAGTGTTCTATAGCTAGAGGTGCGGTATGCGGAGTTATTACAAATCAGGCGGCTCTGTTAAGAAGTCTCCTGCATGGACCCGCAAAGAGGGTAAAAGTGAGTCCGGTGGCCTCAACGCCAAGGGTGTTGCAAGCTATCGGAAAGCTAATCCCGGCAGTAAACTCAAGACTGCTGTCACCAAAAAACCAAGTCAATTAAAAAAAGGCTCTAAAGCTGCCAATCGGCGGAAGTCTTTCTGCGCTCGTATGAAGGGCATGAAGAAGCGCAATACAAGCGCAAAGACCGCGAACGATCCCGATAGTCGTATCAACAAGAGCTTGCGGAAGTGGAATTGTTAGATGGCTATAGGGCGTACACAGATGAAAACACAATTACAGGGGAATCGTAAGATGAAAAAATACCAAGCCGGAATGGGCGTTATGGCCTCTCCACGCCCTAAAATGCGCCCAAAAGATATGGAAAAAATGGCCGCTATGAAGAAGATGCGCCCTAAAGCACGTCCTAAAAATATGGCTCCTATGGTAGAAGAGGGTAGCACTCGTAGCCCTGACAATATCAACATGAACGAAAGAGCCGCGCGGGGGGAGTTGATGCCCAAAATGAAAAAAGGCGGTAAAATCCGCGGCTACGGCATGGCTCGTGGCGGCAAAGTTTGTAAGATGCGCTGATGCGTAGGTATTACAAATCTGAGGGTTGTGGCTGTTCTTCCTGTAGCAAAGGTTACAAGAAGGGCGGCACAGTCAAGGACGCGTGTTACCGAAAAGTAAAATCTTCCTACAAGGTTTTCCCAAGCGCGTATGCGAGTGGGGCGATTGCAAAGTGCAGGAAGAAGAAGGCGGGTAAGTAATGGCGGTTCGCAAGACAGCAAAAGGCGCGGCACTCAAACGCTGGTTCAAAGAGGACTGGAAAGATGTGCGTACTGGTAAGGCTTGCGGACGTAAAGAAGGCGAAAAGCGAGGCACACCCTACTGTAGACCAACAAAGAAAGTGTCCAGCAAAACGCCTAAGACGAGCGGCGAGATGACAGCGTCTGAAAAACGCAAGAAAATCACCGAGAAAAAACGGCTTGGACAACCTGCAGGTAAACCACGGCGGGTCTCCCCTGCAAAACGGAAGACTAAGAAATGACAACATCAGGCACCACAGCGTTTAATATGGACTTCACGGAGATCGCGGAAGAAGCATGGGAACGCGCGGGCCGTGAGATGCGGTCTGGGTATGATCTCCGCACCGCTAGACGGTCCATGAACTTGATGACAATCGAGTGGCAAAACCGCGGTATTAACATGTGGACGATTGATTCGGGTACAATTACCTTAGTATCCGGTACGTCTAGGTACGCTTTACCAGCCGATACTATTGATGTGTTGGAACATCAAATACGTACCAACAATGGCAATGCTAGCACACAATCTGATCTTACTATAAGCCGAATCAGTGTAAGTACGTACGCGGCTATACCTAACAAACTAACACAAGGGCGTCCGATCCAGTTATATGTAGAGCGGTTGAGGGATGCACCGCATGTAAACGTGTGGCCTGTACCAAACAACGACGACTACGTACTGTACTATTGGCGTATGCGCCGTGTGGAAGACGCTGGGTCTGGCGTACAGACTGCCGATATGAATTTTCGGTTTTTCCCCTGCCTTGTAGCTGGGCTGGCGTACTATATTGCCATGAAGGTGCCTGAGTTAGTTGATCGTGTTCCTATGCTTAAAGCAGTATACGATGAACAGTACGAACTGGCTGCAGGCGAAGACAGAGAAAAAACTTCGTACGAACTTATTCCTAGAATAGCTAGGATTCGCTGATGAGCAACAAGTACGCATCTTCTCAAAAAGTTATCGCACTCTGCGATGTGTGTGGGTTCCAGTATAAGTTACGGGAACTACGCAACCTTTTTGTTAAAGGTAGAGATACAAATGTAAAGGCTTGCCCCGAATGCTGGAACCCCGATCAACCACAACTGCGTTTGGGAGAGTTTCCTGTCAATGATCCGCAGGCTGTTCGTTCTCCACGTGTGGATCAAAGCCTCGGTCCCTCTGGGGACTTTAGTAGCCGTGGTATTCAATGGGGTTGGAACCCCGTAGGTGGGGGCAGTGACCCTTTTGGGCTTACGCCTAACACATTAGTAGGAACTGGTCAGATTGGCCAAGTTACCGTAAGTATAACATAGGAGTGATGATATGAAAGTGTTTGATATGAAGGAACCCAAGGTCATCAAGGCCAAAGGCGTTCAGCCGTGCGGTCATGCACCGAAACCCAGTATGAAGGGTGTTAAGACTACGGGCATTAAAGTCCGTGGTACAGGCGCAGCTACAAAGGGTCTTATGGCTCGCGGGCCGATGGGGTAAGCTATGAACTATACCGAGCTGAAAACTAACATCGAAGACATCTGTGAGAACTCTTTCACAGATGACCAGCTCGCTATGTTCACACAGCAGGCTGAACAAAAAATATATAACTCGGTGCAGATACCTGCATTGCGTAAAAACGTGACAGGTACGCTCACAGCAGCGAACAAGTACCTGTCTACGCCATCTGACTTCTTATGGTCCTACTCGTTAGCGGTCGTTGACGCCTCTGGGGTCTATCACTTTTTGTTGAACAAAGACGTTAACTTTATGCGAGAAGCGTATCCAAAGCCAACGGACACAGGCTTACCCAAGCATTACGCGTACTTTGATGACAACACGTTTATTGTTGGGCCAACTCCCGATGCCGGATATACTTCGGAGCTTCATTATGGGTATTATCCGCAGTCAATCGTAACTGCAGGTACTACGTGGCTTGGAGAAGAATTTGATTCTGCTCTACTTAATGGCGCATTGATTGAAGCTATTCGCTTTATGAAGGGCGAACCAGATATTGTTGCTATGTACGAAAAGATGTATCTGCAATCAATAACGCTGTTAAAGAGTCTCGGAGACGGCAAACTACGTGAAGACGCATATCGTTCGGGCCAGTTCCGAATCCCAGTAAGTTAAGGAGGCCAAAATGGCAATTACTCAAGCAATGTGTACATCCTTCAAAGTCGCTCTTTTGAACGGCGAGATGGATTTTAGTGGCGATACGTCACAAACCTTTAAAATAGCACTGTTTACCAGTTCAGCTACGTTAAGCGCAGCTACAACAGCGTATGCAACAACAAACGAAGTGACGGGAACTAACTACGTTGCGGGGGGTAATACCCTTGTAATATCCGCGGCTCCAACTTCTTCAGGCACAACAGCGTTTCTGGATTTCGCAGATACCACATGGTCCGATGCTACAATTACAGCGCGGGGCGCATTGATTTATAAGGTTGGCGGAAGCAACCCGGCGGTCGCAGTGCTGGATTTCGGGGGAGATAAAACTTCTACTACAGGCGACTTTACTGTTCAATTCCCAGCATCCGATGCTACCAACGCTATCGTACGCATCGCTACTCCATAAGGTAGTATATGTCCAATACCGATAGACCTTGGGGCGCTGACGCTTGGAGCCAAAATTCTTGGGCAGGGAACCCTACTGCTACGCTGTATTCCGGCTGGGGTGGAGGTAGTTGGGGCCAGACTGCTTGGGGAGAGGACCAGTATGTTGTTCTCGTCACAGGTGTCGAGGCTGAAGGTGCTATCGGTAAAGATCAGCCTTGGGGCGCAGGCTCTTGGGGGCAAGGCTCTTGGGGAACTCCTCTAAGATTAGTCGTAACCGCAAATGCTTTAGCTGCCGTTACAGGTGTTGAATGCGCTGGCGGTATTGGAACCTCCGTTGTTGATGGTGAAGCTAACCATCCAGTTACTAGCGTGGCTGGAGCGGGAGCGATTGGGGATGTAGTCGTTAACGCCGGAGTAAGCGCAGCGGTTACAGGTGTCGAGGCGGATGGCATTATAGGTGCCGTTACGACTACCGCGGCGGCTGGTGTTTTACCTGTAGGTGTAGAGGCTGATGGCGCTGTAGGTGATCTTACAGTAGACGCCGAAGCTAATGTTGCGGCTACAGGAGTAGAAGCTGACGGCGTTATAGGTGACGTATCCCTTGCGTTGGGCGTAACAGTATCTCCGACAGGTGTGGAAGCCGAGGGTGACGTGGGAGACACGTTTATAGCTCTCGGAATTGTTGTATCAGTTACGGGATTGCAAGGGAACGCAAAACTTGGTAACGTAGCCGTATCGGCTAACACAGGTATATCTGTTATAGGGCTTGCAGCTACTGGGGTTATTGGTTTCGCTAACGTATGGGGCGAGGTTGATGATACTCAGAACCCGAATTGGACATCTATCGCCAGTGCACAATCTCCTTCGTGGGGTGGTGTATCTGAAACGCAAAATCCAAACTGGCAAGACATAGCCGCATGAGGACCGAGATATGACAACACAATATTCACCGATACTTAAACTTGCTTTGCCAGTTCAGGGCGAGCTTAGTGGCACATGGGGTGATGTCGTAAACGACAACATCACGTCAATGGTAGAACAGGCTGTTGCTGGCCGCGCGGTCGTTAATACATGGTCCGCAAACTCGCATACGCTGACTACAGCGAATGGTACATCTTCTGAAGCCCGCTGCGCTATGCTTGAGCTTACCGACACAACTACGGATTTAAGTGGCGCGGGTACAATTATTTGTCCCACAGCTTCTAAAATTTACATCGTAAAAAACGCGACTGGGCAAAGCATTACAGTAAAGACCGCTGCGGGGGCTGGTGTTCTTATCCCTAACGGACGCACCACGTTCTTGTTTTGTGATGGCACAAACGTCGTAGAGGCTTTAACGTATACGACTTCTTTGCAGTTGGGTACTAGCACAGTAGTTACTGCGGTCCTTGATGAAGACAACATGGCTTCTAACAGCCCTACTTCCTTGGCCACACAGCAATCCATCAAGGCTTACGTAGACGCACAGGTTGGTACAGCGGATACACTTGCTGAGATTCTAGCTAACGGCAACACATCCGGCAGCAACAACATTGTCGTCGCTAACGGACAGAAGATAACCACAGATACTATTGATGAGACTACCGCAGGTTCCGGTGTTACGATTGACAGCGTGTTGCTCAAAGACGACACAGTCAACGCTACGGACATTGAAACCGGGTCCATATCAGCTAACGACGGTACTACGGCGGCTACGATTGCGAACAGCACAGGGGTCGTAACGGTTCCTTCAGCGGTCCTTACCACGGCTGATATAAACGGCGGCACCGCAGATGGTGTGGTTATCGGTGCTACAACCCCCGCGGCGGCGACAGCTACTGTCCTCACGGCAAACACAAGTCTTACCGTTGCAGGTACGGTTACTATTGCTAGTATTCTTGACGAAGACAATCTGGGGTCTAACAGCGCTACATCTTTAGCCACACAGCAATCTATCAAAGCATATGTGGACGCAAGACCCTCTGGCGCTACCGATATTAACGGTCTGACTGATGGTTTCTCTAATACTTACTCTATTGGGCTTGGTAGCGGGGCGCTGGCCTCTGAAGGTGGCAACAACTTTAATATAGGTTTTGGCCAGAACGCCTTGCGGTGGAATGCGAGTGGTACATCGAATGTAGCTATAGGCTATGAGTCTATGCAAGGTGCCTCTAGTAACTCTCACAGCAGCAACACTGCTATTGGTCGTTCATCTGGCTTTAGTATCACCACAGGTGGTGACAACTTCTTTGGCGGTTACCAAGCTGGCTATGGCGCTACTAGTGCGGCCTATAATGTAGTCACAGGCCATACGGCAGGTTACTCTATTACCACTGGTAACAATAACACTATAACAGGCTATACGGCAGGTTACAACCTCACCACGCCTACGGGCAACAGCTTCTATGGAAGCGGTGCGGCTCACGGCAATACCACTGGTGCTAGCAATGTTGCAATGGGTTTGGATGTTTCAAAGTATAACCAAACAGGCAATGCCAATGTCGCTATAGGCAATAATGCTTTAAGAGGTGTGTCAGGTAATAGTCACGCAGCTAACACTGCTATTGGGCATCAAGCTGGTTATTCTACTTCTACAGGCGGTAACAACTTCTACGGTGGCATGAATGCTGGTTATTATAATACCGCTGGTACTAACAACGTAGCAGTAGGTTATTCTGCACTATTCGGTGTATCAGGTCAGCCCCACAGCAGGAACACAGCCATCGGTTATCAAGCTGGTTATGGTATTACCACAGGCACAAGTAACTTCTTTGGTGGTCCTGAATCAGGTAGATCAGTCACCACAGGTGGGTCCAACAACTTTGTAGGGGACGGAGCAGGGTATGCTCTTACAACAGGAAGTAATAACAACTTTTACGGAGCCTCAGCGGGACGTTCTTCGACTACTGGAAGTAGGAATACTTACTTCGGAGACGGTACGGGTTACAATGCCCAAGCTACGACTGACAATACTGGAGTGGGGTCTGGCGCACTTTATTACAATGTTACGGGCGGCAGCAACGTAGCTATAGGTAGGTTGTCCCTGCATGGCGCAAGTGGTCAATCCCACAGCCAAAACACTGCTATTGGTCATCAATCTGGTATGGCTATTACTACAGGCGGCGACAACTTCTTCGGTGGTTATTACGCTGGTAAGGCAGTTACTACAGGCAATAACAACGTTATTACGGGTTTTACTTCGGGTCAGGCCCTAACTACAGGCGCTAGTAACGTAATATCAGGGGCTTATGCTGGCTATGCACTCTCTACGGGAAGTAACAATGTCCTCCTAGGGCGCTCTGCTTCTTCTAACAAGAGTAGCGGCGATAACACCATTGTCATTGGATATAATGCACAGGGTAGTACAAATACAATCTCCAACGAGATTACCTTGGGTGATGCTAACATCAACCGCTTCCGTGTACCCGGCGCAGGTATAGACAACACAAGTGCCGCACTATCTGGTACTACTCCATCTGCTGACGTAGGCGCACGGGATACTTACACCCTAACAACTAGCGGCAATACAACCTTCACCTTCACAGGCGCACCTTCGTCGGGTCAGGTTGGTACGTTCAGCTTGTTCATCACAGCGGGCGGTACTCACACACTAACATGGCCTAGCTCAGTAGACTGGGCGGGGGGCGCTGCACCTGCGGCACCTGCAAGCGGAGCAAAAGACGTGTACACCTTTATGACAATAGATGCTGGTACTACTTGGTACGGCTTCCTAGCAGCGGCGGCAGTAGCATGATAGGGTCAAGCAAAAAATTACTCCAAGCCGCTGCTGGTAACGTCGAAGATGAAAGTGGTCCTATTGGCGTTAGTTTTGACGGTTCAGTAGATTATTTATCTAAATCATTATCCAGTGGCCTTGCTGCAGATTCTAAAACAGTTACTTTTAGTGCTTGGGTTTACCTTAGTAGTGACGTAACTGCATCTAGCACTATTTTTTCGTGGGCAACTTTTACCGTTGACGTAAATATCCCTGCTGGGACTGTAATAACATTTAGCGGGTTCAGTAACAGCTACGCCACACTCCTTGGATGGGATAGCACTTCAAGTAATAAATTTGTTATGGATACATGGAACCATATTCTAATAAGTTTTGATCTGAGTAATAGTTCTAAACGCCATGTCTATGTAAATGATACTTTAGTAAGCGGTAATTACAATACATACGTTAACACAGCTATTGGCTTCAGCGTAGGCGGTAATGCGACAATAGGTAGTTCTAGCTCAGGTTGGAAAGGCCGCATGGCGGGGGTTTATTTGGACACAACCTACCGTGACCTTTCAGTAGTATCTAATCGTCGTGACTTTATTGACGCTGATGGTTTCTATGTTAAGCCACCTTCTGGCGGTGTTATTTCAATGCCTTTAGCTAATGCAGATACGGCGAGCGATAACGCTGGGTCGGCTGGAAATTTTAGTGTCAATGGCGTACTAGGTACGACTGAACGTGGACCAAACCAATGGAATGCTATTGGCGTAAGAGTGCCTGATAATAGTTCATGGTTAGATAAAACTGATTTTACTAACTCAAATACTAGCGTTATGACTATTTCGTTTAACCTTTTCTGGCCCACAACGGCCAGTAACAGCAGCATAATCTACCAGCCATCCGGTGGTTATTGGGGGGTTGACACATATTCAGGCAACAAACTACTCATATACTTTACAAGTACCTCGGGAATTTCTTGGTATTTAGAGGGAATACCTGTTGAGCGTGATGAGCAACTTCATATAGATATTGTTTATGACGGGAATAATCAAAGTAATTGTAAAGTCTATGTTAATAATGTTGATAAGACTTCCACCAGTACCTACACCCAGTTTAACACTGGGCGTCAGGTCAATTTAAGTGGGTACAGTAAGGCTAGAATCTTGACTGGAGGGCTTGGCACCACAGTCGGTGAGATTTGGATGGACCCTACTTATACAAATCTTAGCAGCAACCCGTTTTGGCAATCTGACTCGACTTTGCCAGACTACAATAAACCTATTCCTGTTCGTAAAGTAATAGAAGACACAGGTGTTACTCCTAGAATAGCAATGCCTATGATACCCGGCGAGATAACAAAGAATTACGGGAGTGCTGGAAACTTTACACAAGTAGGAAATGCTTTTTTGGGTGAACGGGGGCCAAGTGAGTATTGGCAAGGCTCAATCAGGTCAGAATCCAATAATATGTATCTGAACAGGTCTTTGTCTGACCAGTCCAAATGGACAATAGCTACGGCTTTTAACGTAAGCGACGGTGGCCCCAGTAAGCCTATTCGCATCACAGGTGAGTCATCATTTTACTTTGACAACAGCGTCTCCTCAATGATTAGATTTCACAATGGGAATGCAGAAGTTTTGCGATTTAGCAATACCACTAACTACACAACCTCAGGTTGGGTAACAGTTTTGTTGAGCGTTGATTTAACAGCAAACACTGCTTACTGTTATCTAAATGGGGTATCTGTTCCTATTACTGCAAACAGTATGTCAAGTTATTCTGTTGCTAACTTTGATAATGTCCAACTGGCGTATGAAGGTGCCTCAAGGGTTGGGGCCTTTTATATGTCAAGTACCTATGTAGACCTAAGCCAAAAAGCAAACAGGATGAAGTTCTTTAATAATCTTGGCTACCCAACAAATTGGACTTACGAATTGTCTGAAGGCAATATAGATGCAGCCCTTGTCTTGTTAACCTACAGCAACAAAAATTCATTAGGTACAAATTTAGGAAATGGTGGCACCTTTACCAATACGGGTAGTGTAACCTACGGCGGCAACGTAATCCTATAGGAGAAATAAAAATGCACGTTAAAGTAAACAACGGAGAAGTTGAGAAATACCCCTACTCAATCGGCTTACTTCGGAAAGACAATCCAAGAACTTCTTTTCCCAAGAACCCTAGCGACGCTTCTTTAGCTGAATATGGTGTGTTTCCTGTAACAGAAGCAAGCCCGACTGTTGGAACCGACCAGAAAATAAATTATTCTTGGACGCCAGAGTTAATAAACGGTAACTGGACATTAAACCATCAAGCAGTAGATATGACTTCGGATGATATAACATCCCGCAATAATTCTACTGCCAGAGAAAGGCGTGCTACTCGAGATATCCTTCTATCTGAGACAGATTTCTATGCTCTGTCAGATGTAACAATGACTTCTGAAATGACGGCTTACCGTCAAGCTCTGCGGAACCTTACGGCACATGAGAATTGGCCTAACCTTGAGGCCGACGATTGGCCTGTTAAACCGTAATTAGTCAAAAAGGAGAAAAGAAATGACTGATACACCAACTACAGAAGAAATTGCACAACATTACACAGCAATGGGCCACTCCGTTGAACTGTTAACTGCTGGCAAACCAGAGGGCATGGAAGACGCTGACTGGACAGATACAGTTGCTCGTAACGTAGAGCATCTGGAACTAATGGTAGCTAAAGACTTCTGGACTACAGAAGACATGACTGCCGCTAACGCTGCTATTGCAGCAAACTCTTAACTTAACCTTAAAGGAGACTTGTAATGGGAAAAGATAAAAAGACCCCGATTACCGTCAACGACATCGAATACTTTGTAGAAGACATGACAGATAAGCAGAAAGCTTGTTTGAACCACGTCAATGATCTGAGCCGCAAGATGGATAACGCTCAGTTCAACTTAGACCAGCTTGCTGTTGGCCGTGAGAGGTTTGTTGAACTACTGGCTGATGCTCTGGAGAACCCAGAAGAAGCAGAAGCCGCGGAAGCTGCTGAATAACTAAAATGGGCATATAGGGTAAGAAAATGGACAAACGTACAGTAACATCTGCCCATGAGCGGATCGACGGTCTTGAAAAAGAGGTGATTGCAATGCAAACAGAAATGCGAATCCAATTCAAAGACCTGTTTAGCCGCGTAAAGCGAATGGAAGCGATTATGATTGGCACAACAGGCTTTATCATTGCACTCCTAGTAGCAGTGCTGACTAAAATGGGCTGATATAATGATTGACCCTATTACAGCGGTCGGTCTAGCCACCAGTGCTTTTAATGTTTTAAAACAAGGCATTAGCGCGGGTAAAGACATACAGGAAATGAGCGGTACTCTTGCGAAGTGGGGGTCCGCTTTTTCTGATTTTCAATACGCAGAAGAGAAGGCCAAGAACCCACCGTTTTATAAAATGATGTCGGACAATAGCTCCAGTGCTATTGAAATATTTGCTCAGAAAAAGAAAATGGAGGCCATGAGAACTGAGGTAAAAAACCATATCAGTTTCGTGTATGGGCCAAAAGCGTGGGAGGAAGTTCTCCAGATAGAGGGCGAGATGCGCCGCATCCGCAAAGCGGAGGCTTATAAGAAACAAGAGATGATCGACAACACTATCAACTTTGTCGTTGGCTCTGTTATATTTGTTATCGCTGGAGCTGGAATAGTGACAGGTTTCTATTATCTCGGTCGTTATCAGGGGAAATGGTGATGTGGTTCTTAGTTTGGTTTATGTTTACAAATAACAAACTTGAGTATTATCAGCTTGCTCAGTTGCCTACTGAACAGGAATGTAACGAGGCACTAGACGACGCTAAAGTGTTGATAACTAACAGTACCACGGTGGTATATTGTTTTGAGGTTGTACCGGAATAAGCGTGGAGATTACGTTGTATATGACAAATACGGAAAAGTTGTTATAATAACGCATCACAAGCATTATGCGATTGCTTACGCTAGGAGTGTAGAAGATGGCGGCAAAGAAGCTGGAAGATCAAAGTAAGTACGATGCTTACGATATGGATGGTGACGGTATTGTCTCTGATGCCGAGATGACGAAGGCCAAAGAAATCCGTGAGACTGAGGACGCACTGCGCAAACATCTAGCTCAACTACGCATGGCCCGTTGGACACTGATAGGCATGGGCGTCTTTACGGTCACAATGTTCTTCATACCTCTGGATCGTGTCACAGCACTGAGTGACATAAGCAATCTTTTTTATATTAGTGGCGCTGGAATTGTCGGTGCCTTTATGGGTGCAACAGCATGGATGGGTAGAAAATAATGGGTATATTAAGTACACTTATAGGGCCAGCGACAGAACTTGCTGGGAAGTTCATACAGGACAAAGATAAAGCTGCACAGTTGGCCCATGACCTAACAACGATGGCCGATAAGCACTCTCAAGAAGCGATGCTTGCGCAGATAGAGGTAAACAAGGCAGAAGCGTCCAGCGGATCAGTATTCAAGGGCGGCTGGAGGCCATTCATAGGCTGGGTTTGCGGCGCTGCGTTTGCATATCACTTTGTCTTACAACCATTTATCGTTTTCGGCGTTACGGTAGCGGGCGTTCAGATACCAGAACTCCCTACGTTTGACATGGGTAGCTTAATGACAGTTATGATGGGTATGCTTGGACTAGGTGGGCTTCGTAGCTACGAGAAAAAACAAGGATTAACGAAATGACATATAAACTATCTCAACGCAGCCTTGACCGAATGGAAGGCGTAGATACGCGCCTAGTGGCAGTTGCAAGAGCCGCTATAGGCCACACGAAAACAGACTTTGGTGTAATCTGTGGGCTGAGAACCATCGGAGAACAGCGTGAACTCGTTAACAAGGGCGCATCGAAGACGATGAAGTCCAAGCACATAGAGGGTCGTGCTCTGGACCTTATGGCTTATGTTGGTTCGCGTGGATCGTGGGAGTTAAACCTGTATGATGACCTTGCGGATGCCGTGAAGCAGGGAGCTATCGACGTAGGGGTTGCTGTACGGTGGGGTGCCGCTTGGCATATTGACGACATCCGAGACTGGGATGGTACAATGGAAGAAGCCATGAACGCTTATGTGGACTTGCGCCGTAGTCAAGGCAAGCGCCCGTTTATCGACGGACCTCACTTTGAACTGATGGACTAAACTATGAGTATGGTGTAGTACCTTAGTAAATGGAGACTTATGATGCCTTTAAAGAAGCTACTTTTAAAAGCTGGTGTGAACCGCGAAAACACACGTTATACGAGTGAAGGTGGCTGGTACGAGTGTGACAAAATTCGTTTTAGGCAAGGCACACCTGAAAAAATAGGTGGGTGGCAGCGTATATCTGCATCTAATTTTCAAGGTATCTGCAGGTCACTGTGGAACTGGGTAACCTTGGGTAGTCAAAACCTGATCGGAGTTGGGACAAACCTAAAGTTTTATATAGAAAATGGTGGGCAGTATAACGATATAACCCCCTTACGTGCTACAGTAACACTTACAAACCCGTTTGAGACTGTATCTGGGTCGCCCATTGTAACCGTTACAGATTCTGCTGGGGGGTATAAAGATGGAGATTTTGTTACTTTCAGCGGTGCTACCGCCGTGGCTGGTCTTACTTTAAATGGTGAATACGAAATATCGTTTACTGAAGCGGTGAATGAGTATGCGATAGACGCCGGAGCAAACGCAAGCTCTAGCGCAACAGGTGGTGGCACTGTCACCGCAGCGTATCAGATAAACGTCGGCACAGGGTTCGCTGTACCCGTCACTGGTTGGGGCGCGGCTGAGTGGGGTTTTGGTACGTGGGGTGTAGGAGAGACATCTATAGAATCTATTCGGCTCTGGAGCCAATCTAACTTTGGAGAAGATTTAATCTTTGGTCCCCGCGGAGGCGCTATATATTATTGGGAAGCTGGTTCAGGAATAAGTAGCCGGGGGGTAGAACTAAGCACGCTATCAGGCGCGTCGGGCGTGCCGACAATACAAAACTTCTTAGAGATTTCAGACATTAACCGTTTTGTGTTTGCTTTTGGGGCAAATGAGTTTGGAACTTCTATAGTAAATCCTATGCTGGTGCGGTGGTCTGACCAAGGCAGCGCAATAAATTGGACGCCGTCTGCTACGTCACAGGCAGGGTTCCTCACGTTATCTCGTGGCAGTGAGATCGTTACATCAAAGCAAGCTCGTCAGGAAGTTCTAGTTTGGACTGATTCCGCTCTATACGCTATGCAGTACGTTGGTGCGCCAGTTGTTTGGTCTGCGCAGCTTGTAGGTGACAATATATCTATTGCGGGGCAAAATGCTGTAGCCTATTCAAACGGTGTAGCATACTGGATGGGCAAAGATAAATTCTACAAATACGATGGACGTACGCAACCCCTACGCTGCGACTTACGCAAGTTTATCTTCGATGATTTTAACACACAACAGTACGACCAGATTGTCTCTGGCACCAACGAATCTTACCATGAAATATGGTGGTTCTACTGCTCAACGGGTCAAACAGTGTCGGATCGTTACGTGGTGTACAACTACTTGGAAGATGTTTGGTACTACGGAACTATGTCTCGTACCGCATGGTTGGATTCTGGCCTACGTGATAGCCCTCTTGCAGCTACATATGATAGTAACCTCGTAAACCATGAGCAGGGTGTGGACGACAATGCCGGAGCGAATACTCTACCTATCCATGCGTATGTGTCTTCCGCAGAGTTTGATCTGGAGGATGGTCATCAGTTTGCCTTTATTTGGCGTGTTTTACCCGATATTCGGTTTGACGGCTCCACAACGGGTTCGCCCAGCGCGACCATGACACTACTACCGTTGGCTAACTCTGGTTCTGGGTATAACAACCCTACATCTGAAGGGGGTAGCAATGCACGAGCTATAACACGTACGGCTGTACTGCCTGTAGAAGAGTATACAGGGCAGATATATACTCGCGTGCGCGGTAGGCAGCTTGCAATGAAGGTAGAGTCCACAGAAGCAGGTGTTACATGGCAGCTAGGAGCACCTCGGATTGATATGCGCCCTGACGGGAGACGCTAATGCCCAACGAGATTGACAAGGTAGCGTCTCCCGCGCTCCCCCTCGCGCCAGAAACCTATGATCGGTCCTTTATGGATCAGAATAGCAACGTGCTACGCCTGTTCTTCAATAGGTTTGTTGGCTCAGTAAACACGTTACTTAGCACCGATGTGGGCGGCAAAGTTCTGTATGCACCTTATGGAGTGTTTTACAGCACTGTAGACCAAACAGCATCGGCTGCTGACACAGGCTACGCAGTTTCCTTTGACACTACACGAGCCAACAGTGCGGTAAGTGTGGCAAGTAACTCTAGGCTTACAGTCGTAAACCCGGGGGTATACCATTTAAAAACCACCCTGCAATTAGAGTCCACGAACAGCGCAACTAAAGCAGTTTCTGTATGGTTAAAGAAGAATGGTGTAGACGTAACATACAGCAGCCACGACTACACTATAAGTGGTAATGGTAAGAAGGACATAGCCAACTGGAATGGGTCGGTTGCTCTCGTGGCTGATGATTACGTTGAAGTGTTTTGGGCTACAGATGACACCAACGTGAAACTAGATGCACACGTGGCAGCGTCTCCAAGCCCTGCAGTAGCGTCAGCTTCGGTTGCAATGACCTTTATAAGTAACGTATAGTTAACGCACCCTTAACAGATAGGTGCAAAATGGACTTTATGGAACTGTTCGACGCTTGCGTCCGCGAAACTAAACTTCACTTAGACGATTACACAAAACCCACAACTCTCGATATTTCCCTTAAAGAAGAAGACATCGGGCTGGATAGCCTAGACGTGACCCTCACGCTGGTGCTTATATCTGACATATACGGTATACCTGAAACGGAAGACTTTAACATTCCTGTAGGCTCTTTGCGCGAAGTACGAGACTATATGCTGGAAAATAAACAGAAAGACTTTGATTCTGTAGAAGCTGCTATGGAGTCTGTCGCATGATTTACTTATCTAAACTCTTCAGCACTTCGACCACCGATACAACGCTTGTGCCTGACATAGCATTTCCGCAGCACGCGCATATTATACCCTCTACGTTTAGACGCGCTAAGTCTGGGCTAAAGTATCCTCCTCACACGTTACTAGAAACTGTAGTTACCTCTGAAGCGTTGGCTTACGTTAAAGATAACCCTGTAAAAGGTAAGACAGGATTTATATTCGCTGCAGGCAACCAAGGTTGGATGAGCAACAGTAACAGGTACGACAAAAACCCTGACGCCGAGCTGCACTACAAGGTCAAAGTTCCGTTTATTGTGCTTACAAACATATACGCAGGGCGTATCGCTAGCATGTTTCATGTACACGACCATGTATCTACGGACGCTAGCGCCTGTGCTTCGAGCTTAAAAGTTATGATGGACGTTCAAAACCTAATGAACAACTTTGGATTTGACCGTGTTATCGTGCTAAGTGGAGAAGACGCAGTTAACAACCTCACGTTAGAGTTTTTTGGGGAGGCTGGAGCCAGCCTGCAGCACAAGGATGAAGATCGTATACGGCCTTCCGCCTTTGATAGTACCAACCAAGGGTTCTTCTTGGGGCAAGGTGCTACACTATGTATATTTGAAAAAGATCATGCGGGACTGGATAACCCCGAAGCTAGGTTTCTTGGGGCATATACGTCTGCCGAGGACAACACAAATCCGCTTGGGCAACGCTCCGATGGCGAAGGATACTCTAAAGCGATTGAAGGTTCCTTACATGTAGCGGGGGTACGTAAGGAAGATATAACAGTGGTAAAGACTCACGGCACAGGCACCGCAGTCAACAATAAGGCAGAAAAAGCGGCCTTAGAGCGTAGCCTTGAAGAGTTTGTTGCTACCTCGTACAAACAACGAGTAGGGCATACGATGGGCGCTAGTGGGCTATTAGAGACAGGGCTGTTGCTAAATGACATGAAACGCGGTATTGTACCTCAAATCCTCAATAGGACCGAAGACGATGACGTGTTCCTGTCCTACGATGCGCCAGCCCCACAAGGGCCGTTCCTTAGTCTAGCCGCTGGCATGGGTAATATATACTCTGCGGCAATATTTTCTGCGGAGGTGTAGGATGCAAACTGTTGTAAACAGCAAAGAAAGACCCCTACCAGCCCCTACAATCATCACCACTGCGCTCGGAGAACTTGACCTCGGAGGCATAAAGCCTGAAGCGGCGTTGGCGGGTATCGCTAAAGAGATGACCATGAAAGATACTGATATGGTGCAGATAGGTAACACCGTATTTATTGGACACCGGGGCAAAGGCAAAAACAAAGATTTGATGTGGGGCCGTGCGCTTAACATAGATACAGCACAAAACTTTGTGGCCAACGGACTTAAATATTTTACGCACATGCAGAAAATAGGCGTAAAACGCTACGTGTCTGATTATGATGGGGCTATATACGATAGCGCGTTTAAAGCGTGGAAACGCTACGCGGACAAACTTGACACTAAAATTGCTGTGGGGCGTAAAGCTACCGGAGGGTCAAGAGCGTACGTGACTTTGGGCAAACTACCGTTGAATAGGACAACCTAATATGTCGTTTGTTGGTAATATTGTTAGTGGCGCGGTTGACCTTGTCGGGGACGTTGTTGGCGGTGCCGTTGACATTGTTGAAGATGTAGTCGGTGCAGTTGGTGACGCTGTTGAATGGGTAGTAGATGAGGTAGTCGAACCCGTTGTTAGTGTCGTTGGTGACACAATCGAAGCCGTCCTAGATGATCCTGTCACCGCTATAGCTAAAATTGCGGCGGTAGCCACGGGTCAAGTATGGACTATACCTCTCATCGACGGCGCGTCTACTTTAGCTAAAGGCGGGGATATTGGAGACGCGCTCAAATCCGCTGCAATATCGTACGTGGGCGGTAAAGTTGGCGACGTTGTAGGCACCGCCATCAACCCCACAATCGCAGATACTATAGTCAGCACGGGTATCGCGGAAGGCGCTAGTGATGCAGTCACTACGGTGGTACAGACGGCTGTGGCAGGTGGTGTGGACGCTGCGGCTACTGCTATTATATATGGACAAGACCCGCTAGATGCCTTTTTAGAGGGTGGTCTTAATTCCGCTGTGGGTGCTACTGTTGGACAAATTGCGGATAGCCTAGATAATAAATTTGGCGATACGATTGATGATACCGTCGATGGCGCTGTTACTGCGGTTGCTGATGGTGTTGATAGCGTTGTTACTGAAATTGCAGATGGAGTTAGCGGCACTGCAGGAGCTATAATAGAAGGTAGCGGGTGGGAGAACCTACAAGACGGAATAAAAGATATTGTCGTTGCAGGTGTGACCGCTGAACTTACTGGAGGTGAAATATCTGCTGCTCAAGTAGGTAGCATTGTAGGTAAGTATACAGGCGTTACAGAGTTTGTATCAGATTTCATAGGTGAAAACACTAACATAGACGATGCTGGAGTTAAAATTCTTACCTCTGCAGTAACTAATGCCGCGAGCACGGCCATAGCAGGTGGCTCTACCGCTGATGCTTTCTTTGGTACGTTGGACACCGCAGGTGCAGCCGCCCTGACAGCGGTTATAGACAAACCTGTAGACAAGTTTATTGATGATGTGTCCGGCACTTCGGCAAAAGTAGAAGCGGCAGCGGCAGCTCTTAGGGCCGCAGAAGAACAAGCGGCTAACGCGGCAAGCGGCTTTAACGGGCTACGTGATGAGCTAAATAGTCGTGTTCAAGAACAAACTCGTCTTAGAAACGAGTATAATGCAGCCTTAGCTGCACACAAGGCAAACCCCAGCCAAGATACAATAGACGCACTTAATGCTGCGGCGAACACGTTTAACGACTACGCAGACGATCTCGAAACGTATTATACCAGCACTAAGTCGCAAATGGATACGTATAAGGCTGATTACGAAGCAGTAATGCCCCAGCTTGATGACCTGCAGTCAGAATACGACGAAAACTCGCAATACTTATTGTCTAACATAGCCGACCTCGACGCAGCTATGAAGCCTATCTACACTGAGGCTAACAGAGTTATAGCCACCACGCTGCGCCCCGGCATTGACGAAAATAAATACAGAGAACTTAACGGGTTAGACGCAGGGGAAGATGTTTATACGCACTACTTAGGCAACATAAGTGACGCACAAGTATTTGACCCTGCAGATTTAAACGAAGCCAACCCTGACGCTTTTGGCGAAGGCTATACGTATGACGCAGAAACCAAGCGGTATTACGTAGACACCCCCGGCGGACGGCAAGAAGTCGATCCCTACGCAGAATACGGTGCAGGGGCTACATCATATGATGCTCCAGAACTATCTACGCTCCGTAAAAAGGTAGCCCCTGCGACTCTTGGAACGCGCATTACCAATGACATGAACAACATCTTAGGAGACTCCGCGCCTGTAGGTGGTGTGGTGTTGCCACAGCATTTCAAAGCTCTGCGGGATGCGGGGTACAATATTGTTGGAATTAAGAGTGGTTTGTTGGGAGGTAGGTTAGTAGACGGTACTCAGGACTACGACGAGATGGTCCAAGAGTTTGAAGAATACACTAAAAACTTGGCCGACGAAGACGCGGTTATGAGTCAGGACGTGTTGAGTGGTGTTGACCGCTCTGACGAGTTTGCAGCTAACCAAGCCGCGGCTGACGAAGCTGCGCTTATGAGCCAAATCGTATACGACAAAGAAGCAAAAAAATACATACAGTCCCTAGAACCAGCGAAAGTCTACCGCAGCAGCGGCAGAGGGTTAGACCCAAGAGATTTCCTAACGTACAGTGTTGACGGCACTATGCAGATTACCCCTGCAATACAAAACATTATGCAAGACGCTCTAGGCTATTCATCTGAAGAAATGGATCGCTTTTTTCCTGTGGGCAAACCTTTAAACGCTGACGATCTGGGCGCGGACTCCGCTGCGGTACAAAACGCGTTGGTGGAAGAGGGTTACGAACCAAAAGGAAACCGTTCTATCGGCACCATGGCCGCAGAGGTACACGCCGCGGAGCTAGCTAAAGACCCTAGCAATACACTAGCACCTGCCGAAGCCGTGGTTAAATCATTTATTGTTGGCGCTCCTTCTAATCTGGCTAGGATGTTTGAAGGTATTGGTATCGGCAGTACAGCGTTGCGAAATGAAGCACGTAATTACTTTGGGTACGGGGGTCTCAATGTACAAGACATACTCGAAACCACCACTGCGTTCTTAAACCCAAATTCCTACGCTACTGAGATGGAGCTAAACGCTCTTATTGGTTCAGCGGTAACCGCGATAGACGCAGATAGCGCAGCGCAACTGCAATCGCGTATGGAAAGTTTCGACGGCAAAGACTCTGCTGTGCAATATGGCACAGAGTATGTAGCAGACTTTTTAGATTCTGTCGCTACTGGCCTAGAAGACATGTTGTTTACTCCCGAGCAGAAGGCGATACTAAACGCATCGGGGCTTGAGGGTGATAGCCTGTCAGACCTAAAATATTTTGGAAAAGATGGTAATTTAGTTGGACTTTCGGGGCAGGTCGCTAACGAAGTCGGTGGAGAGATAATTGATCTGTTCCTGAAAGGTAACCCCTATGTTGTGGGGGCCAGTGCGGCGTTAAACGCGGGTGAAGCTGTATCTGGAGCGGACTCTCAGATTTCACAGACGCTAGATCAGATGGAAGACGCGGGCATACTACAAGCAACAGACATTTATAAAGACGCCCTAGCGGCGTATGACGGCGATGCTGATAAAGCCAAAGCGTTCGTTGCCTCTGAGATTTTACGAGACAGCATACTTAAAGTCTCCACGGTAGGGTCGGTAGACGCCTTCCTGCCCGGTGCAGGTAAGAACCTTGTCAAAAATGCTGTTATTCGTGGTACTAGCGAAGGCGGACAGGAAGTAGCCGAATCGGCGTTTGTGCTCGACTCTGTTAACAAAGTTTTAGATACAAACCTAAATATTATGAAGGATGCGGCTGGTAACTTTGTCATGGGCGCTATGGTGGGTGGTGTCACGCAAGTAGGCGGTGAAGTTATAGACATCGGCACAAACGTGTTTGGCAGTAAGACCGACGATACGACCCAACAAACCATAGTCGCACCAGATTTACCTCCTGAAGTCACGACCAAAGCTCCCATGCTTGCCGATCCGTCGCTAATGAACCTTATTGTCAACAGCCCAACAGCCACCAGCTACGACTCTCCAGTGATACAAGAGATAACTTCTAAGCTGCAAGCGTTGGGTGTGGACAACATAGACACCATAACCAACATATCTAACGTCGCTTTTGATTCTGGGTTTACCACTAAGGCCGAAGTAGAAGAGTTTGTAAAACTTAGTAATCCAGAGTTTACGTTTACAGGCAGTATTGCAGATAATGCGTTTGACCAATTTACTGGGGCTAAATCCGATGCGGACCTCGCTGCAGAAGTAGCTTCATACATAGACCCGTTTTTTACAACTAAACAAGAAGTTATTGACGCCGCGGTTAGGGAGGGCGTGACCCTAACAGATGACCAAATTAACGATCTAATTGGTGACGGCAATGTAAATGAAGATGACATTGTAGAGGTAATAGACAGTGGCACTGTAAGCAGAGAAGAGGTAATAGCCGCTTTTGCAGAGTCTGGGTACACTCCGACAGAAGCCGAAATTGCCGAGCTGATGAAAACAGACACGGATTTCCTAACCTCGTTTGTAGAAACAACAAAAGCCGAAGTGGAAGCGGCGGAAACAGCGGCAGCAGAAGCGGAAGCAGCAAGAATAGCCGCGGAAGCAGCGGAAGCAGCACGGGTAGCGGCGGAAGCAGAATCGGCGGAAGCAGCACGGGTAGCGGCGGAAGCAGCGGAAGCAGCAAGGATAGCCGCGGAAACAGCAGCAGCAGAAGCGGAAACAGATGCTGCAAAAGCAGCGGCAGAAGCGGCAGCGGCAGAAGCGGAAACAGCAAGAATAGCCGCGGAAACAGCGGCAGCAGAAGCAGCAGAAATAGCGGCAGCGGAAACAACAGCGGCGGCAGAAGCAGCGGAAGCAGCAAGGATAGCTGCGGAAACAGCGGCAGAAGCGGAAGCGGCAAGGATAGCAGCGGAAGCGGAAGCGGCGGCAGCTACTGAAACAGAGGCTGTAGATGACACTACAGTCGAAGATACACAGCTAGACTTGTTAAACGAATACGTAGATGAGCGACAAGTTACTGAAGATGAAGCAGAACAATTCTTTGAAGACCTTGGGTACGACCCAACTACCGAAGAAATAGCTGCGCGTGTAGGTCAGGGTGGCGCAGGGTTTGAAGATCAAACAGCGAAAGAGTTAGGTGCGTATGTAGACCCAAGACAAGTTACTGAAGACGAAGCAGAACAATTCTTTGAAGACCTTGGGTACGACCCAACTGCCGAAGAAGTAGCTGCGCGTGTAGGTCAGGGCGGTGAAGGTTTTGCTGAGAGCACGGGGGCAAATGTAGGTGCGTATGTAGACCCAAGACAAGTTACTGAAGACGAAGCAAAACAGTTTTTTGCAGGCCTTGGGTACACACCAACCGATGAACAGGTGGCGCAATTCGTTGCGCAAGTAGCAGAGACGCAACAACAAGACGCTATTGCCAAGTACGTAGACCCCCGGCAGGTAACACGTGACGAGCTGCAAGCTATAGCAGAACAGGAAGGGTTAGACCTAACCGATGCACTAGCCGCTACATATGTAGGGCAGGGTGAAGCCGAAAACTTTGCTGCAGAAACATTGGGTACTGCGCGAGCCGAGTATGACCCACTTGCGACTACAGAAGAAGAGGCTGCAGAGTTCTTCGCTAACACCGGGTATACCGCAGATGCGGGTGAGATAGCACAGTTCGTCGCCTCAAAAACAGAAGAAGCTCAGACAAGTGCTATTGGCGCATATGTAGACCCTCGACAGGTTACCGAAAATGAGGCCACAGAGTTTCTTAGTGCTATTGGGTACAACCCGACACCGCAAGAGATTGCTGACTTCACTGGGCAGCTCAACAACGACAACTATCAAGCTACACAACAAGCGGCCATTGATGCCTATGTAGACCCACGGTACGTTGACTCCGCTGAAGTACAAGCAGCCTATGAAGCCTTGGGCCTTGCAGAGGTAACTCAAGCCGATGTTGATAAGTTTGTAGGACAATATAATGAAGAAACACAGCTTGGTGCAGTTACAGATTACTTGCCTACAGCGCAGTATAACGTGCAAACAGGGCGGATTGAGAGTCTAACAGCAGAGCTTGAAACTGTTTCAGACCTTCTAGGCAAGCCAGCACGCGATGTTACACAGACAGACATTGATTTCGTAGTTGATCTAATAGCGCAAGAAAATGTCAACGCAGAGCTAACAGCGCAGTATGATGTCAATGCAGACGGTGTCGTTGACATAGCTGACCAAACACTGCTAGAAACAGCCTTACAGGGTGACCAAGACGTAACCCTTGCGGATACATCTATATTTAACCCTGCCACGGGTATGTATCAACAACTCGACCAACAGCAGCAACAGCAGCAAGATATGATGCAGCAAATGGCGCAGGAGCAGCAACAGCAGCAGCAACAGCAGCAAGATATGATGCAGCAAATGGCGCAGGATCAACAAATTGCGCAGGATCAGCAGCAAGAAATGATGCAGCGGATGACTACGCAGATAGAAGTGCAAGACCAACAGCAGAAGTTACGAGACCTAGTGCAGATGGAAGAGTCAGGAGCATTTAAGGGGGCAAAAACCACGGTTACCGAGGTAGACCCAATGCGCATCAACTACCTGTATGACTTTAACAGTATCTTCGCTAACCCGGCTCAAGAAGGGTTGTTTGCTAGCCCTTATAGCACAACGACACGAAACAAAGTGGCTAATCAGTCTATGGGGCCAATGTCCTCGGCAAGCGGGTTCGCAGAGGGTGGACAGGTAGAGGATGAAAATGATATGCTACTAAGAATACTTGGAGAAACGTGATGGGTATTTTAGAAGACGGGTTAAGTGCACTAGGTGGTTTGTTTTCAAACAACGACGGCACAACCAACTTTAGTAATATAGCTAAGATAGGCGGTGCCATTTTAGGCGGTACAGGTGTTATCGGTACAAACACACCTCCATCAGGGTATCAAGGTACAGTACCAAAGTACGATGTGCAGCGTGAAGTTGTTCCTAACACCTATGATCCTAATAGACGCCCCGGTAGTGGTGGCCAACGATATTTTACGCAAACTCAGTTTGTGCCTAGAGCGGCAGAACCCGCTACGCCTATGTCCGCAGAAGGTCTTGCAGCGCTTAATGCCGCTAACCCCGCACGGGAAGTAGTACAACAACCTGTACAACAGAGAGCCATCGGACAAGAGCTGGCGGCTGGCGGTATCGCCACGCTTAAAAAGGGTAAATACCTAGACGGCGCGAGTGACGGTATGGCGGACAAAGTTCCTGCCAACATTGACGGGGTACAGGAAGCACGCTTGAGCGATGGCGAGTTCGTTATCCCCGCAGATGTTGTGAGTCACCTTGGCAACGGTAACTCCGACGCTGGCGCAAAGGTGTTGAAAGGAATGATGTCTCGCGTGCGTAAAGCACGTACAGGCAACGATAAACAGGGTAAAGAAATAGACCCTAACAAATTTATACCCGCGTAGGAGGTAAATTATGGTTACTCCCGTACTTACAGGCACTGGTGAAGACCCAATTAAAACAGGTACTTCTTCTGGTTTAGCGGAATATGCTGGTGATTATGTCACTGAGATGCTCGGCAGGGGTCAAGCTCTTGGTAGCGAAGCCTATAACGCTTATATGGGGCCGCTTACGGCGGGAGCTTCCGACTTACAAACTCAAGCATTTCAAGGACTTGGTAACTTATCTCTTCCTACGGACACTATGGGCGTGGCGGGATACACTCCGCAAGATTTCACTGGGGCTAACGTACAACAGTATATGAACCCCTACTTACAGGCGTCTCTCAACCCGCAGCTAGAAGAAGCAAGGCGTCAAGCGGGTATTACCGCTGCACAGAACGCTAATAAGTTTGCGGGCGCATATGGTGGATCAGCTCAAGCACTCTATAACGCAGAAGCAGATCGTAACTTAGCGCAAAACTTATCGGCTATTACAGGTCAGGGCTATGCAGATGCGTACGACCGAGGATTAAGCCAGTTCAACACTGCGCAAGATCGAGAAATGACCGCGCAAGATAGGATAAACCAATACGGGATTTCTGGGTTGCAGGGGCTTGCTGATATGGGCGCGGTGCAGCGAGGTATTGAATCTGAGGGTATTACCGCAGACCGATTGCAGTTTGAAGAAGAGCGTGATTTCCCGTATAAGCAGGTGCAGTATATGCAGTCTTTGCTACAGGACTTGCCAATCAGCTCCGCGACAGTGCAATACGAAGAACCGGGGTTCCTTGAGAAAATGGGTACAGGCGCTAGTGACGTTATGGCGCTATACGAAAGTTTGTTTGGGGGTAGTACGCCCGCGGCTACCACTACTACGGAGACTTCATAATGGCATTAGGTGACGGCGGTTTAGACGCACAAGTAGAAGCGCGTATGGATGCCTATCGAGGCGACCCACAGAAACTACAACAGCGTTACGGGCAGAACAAAGAGCTTCTGGACCTGTTGGCGTTGCAAAAACTCACGGCTGAAAAGAAAGCCGTAGCCGCTGATATGCAGATGAAAGCGCAGCAGAACCCCAACACCATAGCGCAACAACGTGAACAAGAAGCCCTAGACCTAGTAAAACAAGAGATGGGCGGTACGCTCGGACAGTTGGCGGCTAACACAAAAGGCACGC
>Ga0209535_1000286_pt1 | contig 34908 bp, 48 predicted proteins | sample LinPmetageLP28_FD_184041 | JGI IMG/M metagenome (GOLD analysis project Ga0209535, IMG submission 184041) | Marine viral communities from the Pacific Ocean - LP-28 (SPAdes) (version 2) | ecosystem: Environmental > Aquatic > Marine > Oceanic | place: Pacific Ocean | collected 2009-08-22
TTAGCCATTCTTATACTCCTGTATAAATAAAATTATTTTAAAAATTGTTCAAAAACTTTAGCAGCATCCTGGACTCTTCCAGTTTTTGCTAATGTTTGTTTTGCTTTCTTCGCTGGTGCTGCCGATTTAGGTCGGTTAGTCGTTCCAGGTCTAGCCACTCTTGCTGGTGCTTTTTGTGTTGGTTTCTTCTTTGTGGCTTCAACTGTTTTAGAGTTTAACCAAGCGTTTCTTAAACCAAGCAATGCACGATAATCATAAACCTGTTGAATCTCTTGAGGTGTATAACCTAAAGTATTCACGGCATATTCACTAATAGCTGCTTTTTCTTGTGACGCAATCTCTTGATTTTGCCATTCAGGGATAATTTCCAAAAGCTTCTGTTGACCATATTCAACCACTTGTTGAATTTGTGTTTGCTGTTTAACTTGTGCTTCTTGTTGAAGCCTTTGTTGTTCAGCACTAACTGCACCCAACTTCTCTTTCTTTTCATCCCAAAGCTGCTTTTCGCGAACATAACCAACAGGATCATCTTCATACAAAGTGTTCCAATCTGGTTCGTTAGCCAATTCGCCCTTTAACTGGGCCTCCATCTTCGGTAACAACTGCGAATAAATCGCATCTCTTTGCGCTAGTTCGGATTGCTGCTGCTCAATAGTTTTACGCTGTTGAGAGAGTTCTTGAGTTTTGCGCGTATAATCTTGCTGACGAGAATATCCATTGACGAGTTCCTCTTGCGTGACTTCTACCTCTTGGCCATCTACTTTAACAGTAAATTTTTGAAGTTGCGGAGCTTCCTCTTCAACATCGGTCTGTTCTTCATCCAGTTCTTCTTCATAGTCATCTTCTAACTCATCTGCAATCTCTTGATCGATTTCTTCATCAACAAATTCAGACTCATCTTCAATGACTTCTTCTACTACTTCTTCTGTTTCTGTGACCGCTTCTTCAACCTTATCCTCTTCAGGGGTTAAAAAACTTTCAAACATCGAGGCAGTAATTTCCTTATCAGTTTGTAAAGCAGTCGGTTTATCCGTTATTGCCATAATAAATACTCCTTATGTATTTAAGAGTATTTTAGCTTAATAATGTGTAAAAAGGGAAGGTTTAACCAATATTTCTAATTTTGTTAATATTGGCTTGTGTGAGCTTGCCTTTCTCGGCAATGATACGCAGATGCCTTTCGACCTCTGGTAATAGTAATAATGACCTGTGGATATCTTCTCTAGCATTGACATCAGCTATCTCTCTTGAGTTTAACCAATGTGTTATATATTCTTGCTTAAGATTTTCTACTGCTTCTTTAAAAACATCAGATGTTAATATTTGCTCGGCTTGCGCAGCCTTAACAACTTCTTCGTGTGTTACTGACATTTAGAATAATCCTCTTACCTGTGGTTGATTTATAGAAAACCTACCGCCTGTTGGTTGTTGTAATGTTGCTAAATTTTGTTCTAAATCAGCTAGTCTTGTGTCATACGCAGATAAGTCAGGAGCTTGATAAGTAGGCATGTCTATACCAGCTATAGCTTTATTAATATCATCTTGAGTCATAAAACCAGATAAGTCTTGCATCTTCTGTTCAGGTAAAGACATTAATATATCCTGCCTAAGTTCATCTGGATTAAACGTAGGTAAATCTTCTATTCTTGCAAAACCTGATAAGTCTGGTTCTTGATATACTGGTAAGTCTTTTCTAAGGGCAAATTCGTTAAAGTCAGGAAGATCTAAATTTTCTATAGAAAAATCTCTACCATTGGGTAAATCATCTTTAGTTACAAATTGTGATAAGTCTGGTGCTTGTGGCAACCCAAACAAGTTAGTAAAGTCTGTTCCTGAATCAGCCATATCTTGCAAAACTTGCTCTATATTAAGCTCTTGTGGTGGTAATTGTACTGGAGGTGTTTGTTCTGTTGGAGCTTTATATCCAGTAACAGCAGTATTATTACCAAAGATATTTCTTAGAGGAGGCATCTTGTCTCTTCTGCCACCAGGTATTGTTACGCCACCGATACCAGTTCTAAAAAAGCTCGGATCATCAGGTTCTTGATATACAGGTGCAGGAGGAGGTGGAGGTGGAGTTATGCCAGCAGCTATATTTAGATCTGCTTGTGTATAACCACCTGGTTGTTCTGGAGAATAACTTACTCCTGGTGCAATAACTTGTGACATTGGCATACCTCCAGCTATAGAACGAGCATAGTCATAACCACTTCTATAAGTGGGGTCAGTTTGTGCAAATCCACTAAAACCACTAAGTCCACCATTAGGAATATTGTAGCTACCACTACCTTGATTAGCGTATTGGTTTAAAATATCAACTCCCTGCATGCCACCCATACTATCATTTATTAAAGGAGTTAAATCGCCTAGTGCTGCTATATATTCTTCTGGGTCGTATGTTATTGCCATTTTAACCTGTTATTAATTTGTCCATTTTTTCGTCTAGCTTATCTAAACGATCTATAACCCTGTCTATACTTATAGTAAGTTCCATTTTAGTTACATAATCTTTTGCAACTTCTTCACGGGTCTTATTAAGCAGTATATCAATTCTTTTTAGCTCTGTCGCGTTGGTTCTTATACCATGTATGATTGGAGCGAATACTAATGTCATCATTATATTCCAAAACATCATACCATCTAGTCCCATTAGTAACTCCAGATATGTGGTCTTGGTCTACCTTCAGAGTCTTTAGATATGTCTAAATGTATAAACCTAGCACCACCTTTTTGATTAACTCCAACACCAGTAAAACCATAATTTCTAGCCTTAGATAATATCTCTAAAGCTTGCTTGCCTCTTACACCTATGTCTGCCGCCAATCCAAGTGCGTGTGTGCCTGGTTTAGACTTCTTTACTTCTACAGGGTGATCGCCACACCTGTAACCACTTGTAATCTTAAAAGGGAAACCACAATCAGTTCTAAGCTTTTGTAGTTCATCTATAAGCTCATGTTCTATTTTGTTTTCTCCACAATGCTTACAAGCAAACTCTTCTAATGTGAAATTATCCCAACTCATTTTGCAACTCCTTTAGTTTTCTCAAAAGTTCTTAATCCGCCAAGTCCTAACATACCCATTAGTACAGTCATTAGTGATCCCATGTCAAAGGATGGTAATACAAAAGAGACTCCAGCTGCGGAGAGTCCAAAGACAATGATAGGCTGTAATAAAAAATGATAAAGAAGAGCAATGCCGCAAGTCCAACCAACGAAGGGCCTCCAGCCAGCCACGAATAAAGACTTATGACCAGCTTCAATCTTATTAATTTCCACTTGTGCCATATTCGCTTTATGTAATTCAGTTTTGAGTTCATGGTTTAGCTTAGCTTGTAAATCCTTGTCGGGTATTAACTTATTAACTATGTCGCTTACTGGACCTATTAATTTATCAATCATTTTTTATTTTTCTTAGCTTTTTTCTTTGGCGGTCTACCTACTTTAGTTCCGTATGTTCCTTTTCCTTTTGGCATTATAGTTCCTCTTTTGTTGTATATACCTTCAATGGTTTCTTTTTTCCTTTGACGTATATTTTTTTGTGAAAAACACCATTCTGTGTTTTCTTAATTGTAGCTTCGCCAATAAGTATGTCAACTCCTGCTTCCTTGGTTGCTGACTCTAAACGTGCTGCTGTGTTGACCGCATCCCCTATGGCAGAGTAGTCAAACCTTGTATCAGAACCCATGTTTCCTATAACCGCATAACCAGTATTTACGCCTATGCCTATCTCTATGCCTAAGTCAGCCTCTATCATTCCTTTGCGTATATCTATTGCAGCTTGCACGGCTTTCTTTTCGTGATCTTCTAAATCTAATGGAGCGTTAAATATAAACATACCAGCATCGCCAATAAACTTGTCTGTCATACCGCCTAATTTTTGTACAGCATTGACTTGTACTGTTAAAGCTTTATTCATAATCTCTGTAACTTCTTCTGGTTCTAAAGTTTCTGATAAAGATGTAAAACCACGAACATCTGTGAATAAGAATGTGCAGTATCTTTTTTCTCCACCAAGTTTTAGTAAGTCTGGATTATCCTGTAATTCTTTAACTTGTCTTGGGTCAAGGTAATGCTCAAACTGTTTTTTGATTTGTTGACGCAATTTATGTTGTTTTTTGTAGCTTAAATAAAAGGCAATTGTAGAGGCTAGGACCTGACATACAAAAGTCCATGTAAAATCCAATAAAACACCTTTGTGAACGCTATAAGCTTCTAAGAAGCTCGTGGTGAAGAGCAAAACTATAACTAAGCTTACGCCCTTAACTATATTGAGATAATGAATTACAAGCCATGTCAACGACACAAAAATTCCAAAAATCACAATTTCGGCAGCCAAAGACCATTCTGGAATCCTTGGAGATTTTTCTATAAGAATTGACTCGGATAATGCTGCTTGAATTTTATGTGGCTCTAGTAATCCAACTGGAGTTGCAATTTGTGGCATGATTCCTGGTGCTGTAATTCCAAGAAACACAAACTTACCTGCAACATTCATTTCTTGTAAATTAGTTTGTGGTGTATCAATCCAACTAATCCATTTACGACCAAGGCTATCTGTTTTGATTGGAGGCAATCCTCTAACACTAATTTCTTGTATACCAATGTCATTGGTTGTGATGATGTAAGTTTTTGCACCTACCAAGGTTTTTAATACTTCTGTACCAAAAGAACTTACATATCCATCTGGTGTTTTGAGTAGCAAGGGTATTCTTCTGACAAGATTGTCAAGATCGGTGGGTGCAGCAGATATACCTTCTTGTATATAGTTAGTTCTAAGGTTGTAAGTATTCTGTACTACACCCTCGGAAAGCATACCACCAACATCAGGACCTTTAATGACAGTACCAACTGTTTTTGGGTATATTTGATTTGGGTATTCAAATGAAGCCAAAATAGATGTACCATGTTTGAAGGAGTCTGCAAAAAACTTATCACCACCGAATCTGTCTGGATGCGGAAAACTAACTACCCAACCCACACCTATAGCGCCAGCATCCATAATTTCTTTGTGTATTTCTCCTAGCCTTTGCCTAGGTATAGGCCAACCACCTTCTGTGTCTATATCTTCTTCAGTTATGTTAAGGATAGTAAAGTAACCAGAAGGATCTTGCTTTGGCACAAGATAGTCAAACACCTTTAACTTTAATACTTCTGTTGGTGTTGACTGATATAACAAAGGCAACACTAGTATTATAAGTATGGTGAATAGTAGTCGCTTCATTAATTACTTTGAGTGATTTTGATAGTACCACCTGTACCACCATTTATTTTTATAATGTTAGATGTTCCGTCTTGTATAAAGATAACAGTATAGCTACCAGCAGAGTCTATATCTAATCTAGCTGTATCACTAACACTACGCATAAGCGTTAGGGTTTGTCCTGTTATAAAAGATGTTATTTGTGTGGATAAGTCTTGTCCTAACTGTGTACCAACTATATTAGTAGACGTGGCATCTTGCGCTAACTGATCTTCTTGTTGTATTTCTTGTAGTGCATCTATGACATCTAGCAAGTCCTCTAAAAAGTTTACATCAAGGTAGTTTATATCTAGCTCTGTAAACTCTAGTTCTTTTGTTGCGTCTAAGAAGTCCTCTTCCAAAAAGTCCTTATCTAAATCATCAAAATCTAGTATGTTTTTCTTTTTGGTTTGTATGGAATCTTCTATAACCACCTCTTCTTTTGGTGGATTAACAATAAGCATATTGTCTATAAGTTCTAGTGATAGGTCTAAGATTACTGGCGAGCTTGGTGGTTTCTCAAATACATCTACTGTTGTAGCCTCGTAAGGTTTACTAAGGGTTACAGTACCCATTGCGGTTGTTACAAGTATCTCGCCACTAGATATACCGAACTCATCTGGTAAAAGTATTAACAAGGACCTGCCAGTTTCATCAACTGTAACTGTAAAATCAGTCCCACGAATCGCTATGTTTGCTGTAGGTGTTTTGAGATCTATATTGTTTTTATCTATCTTATTCAGATTACCAGTAATAAATCTAGCCGTACCAAGACCAAAGGTAATAGCCATTTTAGATTTACTGGGATTGGGATCAAAGATATATTCATCAATAGTCAGCTGCGAGTTTTCTGTTAATTTTACTTTTGAATCATCTAAGAAAGTAATAGCCATACGACCATTGGTAGTTATAGCCTCATCGTTCTGTTGGATGTCAAATTCTAGCTCGGCATTATAAGGCTTTTCCCTAAAAACACTAGCAGAACCTGTTAATTCAGATATGTTTCCTACGTCAACAGCTGGTTGAGACTCCGCCATCGTTTTGAACGACACAAACAGTCCCGTTAGACCCAGTAGAATTAATCTGTAACCAATCAGCAGCGAGAGTTGACGACTGGATGATATTGAATGTTCTGCTGTTTCCTGTTTGATCAAGGTAGAAATATCCTCCTGCATAGCCACTTCCTGTAAAGTTTACGTTGTTGCTATCCCCATCTACATCTACATAGTTAGTAGCACCATCATAGTTTATATCAAAATCAAAAGTGTTGTTGTCGCCGTTAATAATCCAATCTAAGTCAAGACCAGATGCTAAAGCTGTTGTACCTGTGTCTAGTGTAAATGTATTAGAACTACCAGTAACATCAACATTGTAGTTTGAGTTATCTATACCATAAGTATTATCTGGGTCGCCTTGTATAGTAAAGGTATTGCTATCACCATCAAACTCAAAGAATCCTGTTACGTTATCTCCGTAGATATCTCCAAGAAACTTATTGGTATTACCTATTTGGTTTATGTCTAGTGTAAGGTTTATGCCATCAAGATCTAAAGGTGTTAGTGTTCCAGCAACAGAATTTAAACCACCAATAATGTTAGAAGAGCCTAACTGTTCTAGGTCTATGTTTGCTGTAGAGCCGCTTTGGTCTACATATATCTCGTTGTCTGCGGAGTAAGCATTTAAGCTAAAAAATAATACTCCTAATAGACTGTAGTAAGTTACTACGAATGTGTCATTTTTGTTCATCAATATTCCAATATCCTCTGGTTGTTCCTTCTTTTATTGTTTGTAGCACAGCAGTTTCTATTGCTGTTTGTAGTGCTATATTGATTGACTCGTTTCTGACTAATCCGTTCTCTATTTCTACTAGTTCGGTGCTGTCAGTAATAAAACGAAATATATCTTGATCGATAGATGCACTTAGTATCGTTTTAGTTACTAATACTTCTAGTAACACTTTACCTGTACTTACAGATACAGTTCTTAAAGATATGGTTACAGTATCTTGCTTAAACTGCCTAGACATTCCAATGCCTAAGTATCTAGCACCTGCGCCACCACTCTTTATATTACTTTCATATGATATCACGCCACCCTGCATTATCAAACCAGCGAACAATAAATCTGGTAGCTTCTGTTTGTTTTTGTTTTGTTGTCTAGCGCTTCTAATGATTTGACGCTCTTTGGTAACATGGTCTAAACCCACTCGCTCTACTACCTCAAAAAAACCATCATGGTTACTGCCTGCGTGTTTTAAGGCTCTAATTAAATATGCGTCTGGTGCTTGAGTTACTGCTGACGAGAAAGTTGCATAGTTACTATTGCTTCTTCTTTGTCCTGTTTGGTCTGTAAAAGAACCTGCATAGATAGCTACGACTGGCTTCTTTTGATTAGATGTTTTTATATTTGCAAGACCAGGTACAAGCAGAGAATCTATCTTTGCTTTTTCTATCTTTTGGAATGGTGGTAAGTTGTTTTCTAAGGGATCTACTATTAACGCACAGCTAGAAAGTAAAGCTACCGATAGGGAGAGATATAGTTGTCGTATTACCATCTGAATCTGTAATGTTTAAAGTTATTATGCCGTCTACAACATTATACTCTATCCTATTACCTTCTAACTCTAGCACACCGCTATCACTAGCAGTTTCGCCAAATAGGTTTTCTACCAGCTGTCTTGATAGTTGTGCATAGATTCTGGACTCTAGGTTTCTTATAAATCTTGCTAGGGTAGTGTTTTCTTTATCTCTTTCTATCTCGTCTTGCAATGCTTTTATCTCTGCCTTTAGAGCTTGCTTCCGATTGAACTGTTGGTTCTCAATAGTAAGGTAATGTGCAGATGTGCCTATGCCAGAGAAGGATGGAGACTTAAACTTGTGGACCATTTCGTCTGAATGTAAATGCTGTGCAATTACCGCGGTAAACATAATGACACCCATAAACATCAACCAAATAAATATTCTTACTTTGGCTGCTTCTTCTCTATCAATCTTTTCTTTGGTCATCTCTACCTGCCTTTGCAATCTTGTCGCTATTAATTAATTGCGGTACACCAAGTATAGTTTTAATCATAGTATCTTGTCTAATTATCTCATTGTCTAAACTACGAACTCTATCTATAAGAGCAACCAAGATACCATGTTGCGTGTCTAGTTTTGTGCCTAGTCTATCTTCTAGGTTAGTTAGGGAGCTATTGAGTTTGTCGTCTAGGGTGTCAAGTTTAGTTTCCATACCATCAATAATTCTATTGATTAGTTTCCAAACAAATGTACCTAGACCTAAGGCAGCAGCAATAGGAAAACCTAGCTCGGTTATGATTGCTACCATTTCGTTCATTGTTTGTTGGTTAGTCTATCTTCTTTTTTTTGCCAAGAGCGTTCTAAAAATCTATCTATAAAGTTAATTATAAACTTCACTTCTTTTTCTTTTTTGAATTTTTTAAAGCTTTAGCTGTAGGTGCGCCTTTAGTTCCTGGCTTTCTCATGGTTTCGCCAGAACCTTTTTTAATTCTTTTTCTTTTAGCGTGTATGTTATCCCATAGTCCTGGCATAGTTATCTCCTTATTTTCTTTTAGATTTAGCTCCTGAACATTTCCATCTTTTTCTTGATAGGTTGTTAGGAGTGTTTGGGTCGTTTTGTTTTTTCTTGGAAAGACCTTTCTTTATACCAAGACTTCTAGCGCAGTAAGAGTCGCCTTTAGATGTTCCTGGCTTAACTCTTGCTCCACCACCTTTAGCTTTACCTGCTTGGCCGTAACTTACTTTTTTACCAGATGCAGTTACTTTGACTTTTGCTTTCCCTCTTCTTGGTGTTGCCATTATTATTCTTTGTTTTGGTTTGTTGATAATAATGATAAGCCACCAACTCCAGCTAGTATATTAGAGCTACTTGCTTTTTTAGGATCAAACTTCGCAAAAGTAGATCTAATTGTACTTGGATCAAAAACAACAGTTATATCAGATGGCTTTTCCCTTATTTTAGAGGCATATTCAAACGCCTTGTCCATTATTTCTTTCGGAATTTTTGCATTGATTGTCTGATCTTCTAAGGTTCTTGATGGTAATGCGGACCTATATCCTATTTTATTTAGATAATTTGTAGCATCACTAAAACGAGAACTAGTACCTATTCCTATATCAACAATATCTTTAATTATTAATCCTTTGTTATTAACTCCTTTTGCTAATCTTGATAAGTCATCTGTTGATATAATTAAATCAGGACTTAAATTAAAAACTTCAGATGCTTTTTTAACTTCACCATTAGGAAAGGTTACATTTAGTTTATTTACTTTTAATTCACTCCATAACATACCTTTTTCTGTGGGAATTATTTGTAAATAATCTTTACTTTTAGTAAACACAGGATAAATAGATGCGCCACCTTTTCTATTTTTATTACCATAACTTGATGCTACTCTTGGAGAACTGCTAAAGAAAATACCCGTATCTGCTGTTCTAGTTTGACCTGTTTTTGTAGATGGCAACCTAAAAGATGTAATATCTGCGCCGCTACCATGATAAGCAGGGTTTTTAATATCAAGACCCATATTTTCTGCTTTCTTCAAACTAGGTGTAATCCCTTTAGCTGCTTTTAATGGAAGAATACCCATCATCATTGCATCTAAAGTGTTTTGTGGTACTAAAAAATTTTTGATACCTCTTCCTAGTTTTTGCATATTTGCTATTACAGGATCACGGCTAAATTGCTGACTGTTAATTCTATCCATTTCGTAAGGACTCAAAGGTGTGATAGATCCTACATCTGGAGTAATAGAACTGGCGCTGCCTGAAGGCTGTTTGGTCAACAGTAGGCGTTGTAATTCTTGCATAGATTCAGGTGTAATCATTTCTTCTTCCTTGGTCTACCTCTTTTTTTAATGACTGGTTTTGGTTCTAAAAGATTGTCTACCCAATCTAAGAACTTAGTGCAAGTTTGTTTTAACCAAACCCATGCTTTTGTTATATATTTCATTTAATGTACCATCCTTTCTTCAAAATGTATTATTTCAGACTGTGTTGTTACTTCTCCGCCTGACATTATAGACATGATCTTTAACGCTGCTTCTTTATCTTTGGCTCTAATCTCTTTTCCAACATAAACCATGTCATCTATTATTACTTCAATATCAAATATTTTGCTGGGGTGGGACATTGTTTGTAAATAATCCTTGAGCTTGAGCTTTTGCATTTTGTCTTATTCCTTCTCTGTCCCTTTCCATTATTGCATTAATTTCTGCGATATTGATTTGTGCGCCATACTTAGCTTGTAGCTCCATAGCCTTGACTCTAAGTTGGGCTTCTTCTATATCTCTTTGTCTGTCGTCATCCATGATAATTTTCATTCTATCTGTCTCTGCATCAATCATAGCTTTTTGTGCGCTAACCTGTGCTTTCATTGCTTCGGCTTGTGCAAGCATTTCTGCTGGATCTGGTTTAGGCGGTTCTTGCGGTTGCGGTGGCATAGGAGGAACTTCTGTATTTACAAAGGATTGTGCATCTTGGAAGCCTGCTAACTCTATCATTCTTGTTAGAGTGTTTGCATATTGCTGCATAGATACCAAGGGATTCTGCGGTCCTAATGTTTGCATAATTTGTTCTTGCTTAGAAGCTAGACCTGTAAGCACCTGGAACTTCTCTTCGTCTGATGACTTAGATATAGCTACATTAACTACCATATCCTTGTCTGTGTCCCAATATCTTGGGTCTACAGGAACAAACTTACCATTTAATCTAAATACATCTTGTGCATTTTGGTGCTTAATAACTAAGCTATTAACTGTTTTAAACATGGTTTTTAGACCACCTTCAGCAAAGTGTCTACAGATAAGTTCTACTCTACCTTGTGCGCCACTCATAGTAGCTGTTACAGCTGCGGAAGTTGTAGATTGTAATGCTTCTGCATTTAATCCTGCGCTTGCTTTAGATACACCTGTTCGGTTTTCTTTAGCTTCGTCTAAATATCCTAGAACTGGGAAAGCTTCTTTACCAACAAAAGGTACAGCAAAGGGTTGTACCATTCCTGGCGCTCTCATTCTTATTGGTTGACCAATATCTGTATTAAGTACATCGTCTATGTTTACTTGACCTTCAACCACACCCATTCTTGGGAAGATTGAATGACCTAGTGAGTCTAGCGTATCACGCATAATTTGTGATTTAGCCGCTTGGATTGGTTTTAAGTAATCAGCTGGACATGATCCTATAGCTGTGTGTGGTTCTGGGTCTGGACAGAACATACATATTGGTAATTCATCTAATGGTTCTACATTGAGTACCTCTAAGCCATTACCTGCTGTGCAAACTTTGATGCGCTCATCAATACCATCATCGTCATAGTCATAGTATAAGTAATGCTCTACATATAAAACATCTTTACCACCAGCATCATTTCTATCTGGGTATACCATGTTGTCAAACGGGTTTCTTGCTTCTTGTTCTTCGTAGCTTTCAGGGTCTAACGCACTACCGCCATAACCTGCATACTGTTCCATCTCTTCTTGGTCGTAACCCATAGCAACTAGGTCGGAGACTGATTTAATCATTCTATGTGCAACATAAGAAGCAGTTTCTATGTCGCGTGCGTGCCTTGAGATCAGCACTTCTTCTGGTGGTACTGATTCAATACACACCTGGTCTTTTGGTTTTAATCTTCTAATCGTTAGGTCATAACTCGCTGGTATTTCTTGGACTACCTCTTCTCCAGTCATAGGGTCAATCATTACCATAGTCTCATTAGTTACTGACTCTTCTACAACCTCTACATTCTTATCCATGATTAATGCTTGGTAAGATTGTGGGTCTATATTGGTAAATTCGTGGGTAGTTGCAGTTACGCTGTCATCCCAAAAGACTTTTACAAAACCAGTCTTTCTTACTAACGCATCTTTAAAAACATCATACAAAACTTGGAATCCGCGATTTTTTTGCTGTATGACATAGTTAATATAATCTGTTTGTTGCTGTGCAACCTGTATATCTTCTGGTCCTTTAGGGACAAACTCTACAATCTTCTTAGTACCAAAGAAAGTACGCATGATTGATGGCAACATAAATAAAACACTTTCTCGTACATCTGTAGAAACAAACTCTGACTGCATAGAGCTAGTACCTTCTGGCTCATTGCCTAGGTAGTATTCTGTTGATTCAGCTCTTTCTGCGCCTACTTGGTGTATAAAATCTTTGGCATCATCCATCTCGGATTTAATCACGCCTACTAAATCAATCATATCGCCTTGATCTTCTACTGCGGCCATGATTTCTTCTTCGTTATATTTCTTTGCCATAGTTATTCCTATTCTACTTCCTTCCAGGATTCTTTTTTTTATTTTTAAGTACAGCCTTTAGTTCAGCACGTACATTATTTTTTTTTCCTGCAGCCGCTTTTTTAAGATAATTGAAGATTTTTAATGATGCTGCTTCAGGAGCTTGTCCTCGCCTGTTTAGTTCTTCCAAAAATTTAGCATCTTTGTCTGACAATTTACCAGTTCCGATTACCTTGTTATTTTTTATTTTTTTCATACTTTATCCTATTCTAATTATTTTAGATTTGAGTGGTTGTCTGAAATTATAACCTAAAAAGCTAGTGCTTCCACCAAAACTTGCAGCCGAGGATGCCATCGTCAGCGCGAGCGCATCCGCCTTGTCGGGAGATTTAATTCCACGCTTGCGCATCTCGTCCTTACTCTCAATCTTGATTTTACCTGTAGAGGTGTATTTATACAGCGGCGCTACAAGTTCTGCGACCAATTCATCATCGTGCGGCACTCTGCAATCTCGTTGCGCGAGCCAGTCTTTAATTGCAAACCATAATTCAGCGCGTAGGTTTAAATAATTTTTCTTACTTGACGGCGCTTCAGAGACATTGATTCCGCGCACGGGTAAGTTCTGCTCCGCGAGCCTATCCACCACGCCTGCGCCCAAGCCAATAACATCAATCAATATTTCTTGTGGTTTCTCTATCGCAGTACACTCATCATACTGATTCTTAATCACACCACATAACTGCATCAAGTCCATAGATTTAAACGACTTAATACTCATAACATGGTTTCCCTGGCGAATACACAAAGCAGAGTTATCTCCGCCAAATCGTGCAACATCAAGTCCCCATATAATCGGTGCGTTAGCGGCGAGAGAGACATCCCTATCAACTGCTGCCTTAACCAATCCCATTGGTATGACAGTATCGTCATCGGAGGATGGAAACTCGCCCATCACCTCCACGCGCGCGACTGTGGAATCTTCGCCATACTGCTCAATCATCGTTTGGAAGAGCTTTTGGTCTGTGCCTTCTACAGTTCGCGAATCTATCTGCTGATTTTTCCAGAAGGATTGCTTAGAGTTAAAGCTGTCGTAGAATGGCCCAGTGTTTCGGCGCGGGTTGGAGAAAGTAAACCAATAGCGGTTGCGCGTGGGTTCGGAGAAGAAGCCTTCGGAGACAGAGTAGATGGGCGCGGGAATACCTGATGCTTCATCCATGATTAAGCAAACCCCGTAGGAGGAGTGAATACCAGCGAAAGCGTCAGGATTCTCTTCGCTCCATAGCTGCGCCTGCGCGTAGTAGTAACCAGTATCTATCTTTAAGTCGTTTATTAGCGCATCTTCAAACCATTGTGCTGGTTTAATCGTGGTAGCTGTCTTGGTAAACCAGTGAGAGTTAATTGCTAGGGTTAGCCACTTACCAAGTTCTGCCCATGTTCTTGAACGAAGCTGCTGCTCGGTGTTAGCAGTTACGATTATGGTTGCGCCTAGTCTAGTCGATAGCATCCATATTATGATCCATGCGACAAGTGCGGACTTACCAATACCACGACCTGATGCTACAGCTAGTCTAAACATCTCTGGTAGATCTAATACATTATTACGCTCAATGTGTATTGCCATTTCTTGTAAAATTTTTTCTTGCCACTTTCTTGGTCCTTTGAAATCTTCAAGGGGGGTGTCTTTCTGTCCCCACGGGAATACATACTTAACAAAGTTTACTGGGTTATCTTTAATTGGACCTGACCATAATTCGGTCATCAATTCCTTTTCTAGTTTTACGCCGTATTTCATATATAAAAAAAATTAAAAAATTTTAGTTCAGTAGTAGCTTTTTTTCTACCCCTTCGCTACAAAGAAAGGGGGGGTCAAATGCGAAATTACGAGAGAATTATGCATTAGTTAAAAAGGGAGCAAAACTATTGCCCGCATCCGCCCCACCCTATTATTCATCCTCGCCCGCTCTTGGCGTGCGTGCGCTGTTCTTTAGCGCTTGCGCTGGCGCATGGTCGGAGTGGTCTATGATCCTGCTGCGCGCGTCTGTGAGAACATTCTTTAAATCTAGGTTGTAGTTTACTTCTTGGCGATCGGCCCAGTTGTCTGGGTCGCGATTTTTGAGGAAAAATATCGCGCTCGTTTCTTTGCCGTCCATCGCATTTTGGAAAATTTTGTTCGCCACGAGCTGCACGGCTTTGTACTTTCCCTTTTTTATAGCTAGTGCAAATTGCGCGTTACGCTTCTTTTCTCTAGTTATTGTTGAGATGTTTACATTAAGCAAAGTAGCGATTTGTGTTTCATTTAAGCCATCTCCAGACCATAGACTGATCTGTTTGTATTCTTCTTCACTAAGATTAGATAGCTTTCTTTTTCTGCCTGGTTTTCCCTTTTCCATGCTTTATTTTAGGGTATTTTGCACATTTTAGGTAATAAATTGCACATTTTTAACTGTATTATGTTGTATATTGGGTATATATATGTACAATGAGTATTGTAAGGTAATTAAATCTTACATACTTTGGAGAAGTAAACCATGTGTCAAGAGATAAGATCTAAACATAAAAGCATTATAGGACAGCTACGAAAGAAGTATGGCCTAAAAGATAACACACCAATACATAAGGTAGAGATAGCAATGTCTCCAAAAGACTGGAAAGACTTTAGCGAAGCACTTACCTTTCCTAATGGTAAACCAACGAGGGATAAATAATGAAACCATATAAACCAATAAGTTTCGGCATGGCAGAGTTTGCATACGCAAGACACCTAAGAGATGAGCTAGGACATACAGGCGAGATCATATACCCAAATAAAGACGCGTCTAAGCAAGACAGAGAAGGCGTATGGCTTTTATTAACAATAACAGGGGAAAGGCTAGGAACAGTTTCTCCCAATGGCACAGTGAGGACGACATGAAGCGACAGAACATACCAAAACATTTAAGACATTTAACAGATGAAAAGCTAAAAGCATTATTCTATTTATTCAGAGGGAAAATATGAGCAATCACTACAACGAAAAAGAAATGGAAGACATACAAAACTATGTATTAGAACAAGACCGCAAAGGCTTAATTGAAGATGAAATAAGTTATATATCGTTTGCCTACGGCCTACACCCAGATGACGACAGAGACGAAATATTAGAATTTATAACCGAAAGCATATTATATGAGAAAAATGTAGGAGGTTTAATATGAACGGGAAAGGAAGCAGACCAAGACCAATACCAGATAAGAAAACATTCGCGGAGAACTGGGATAAGATATTCGGCAAGCGCGAAAAGAAAAAAGAAACCAAGGACAAAGAAAAGAAATGATACAATAACCTTTTTGAATGGGCGTTGGTATCTTAACTCTCCAAAGTTAACCCCTAAAACGCTAGCGCCCATTCCTCGCCCCGCCCCCGCCAAACGAATCACTCCCGAACCAACTCCGCTAAACCAACTAACAAAAAATGCTTCTTCCCTCCGCTCTGGGACTTCCGCAAGCGCTTTGGCTCGCCCTCCAAAACTATCCAGATTAATCCCGCTTCGCTCAACTCCGCTAGCGCTCGCCCAACGCTCTTACGATTTACTGCTGTCATCTTAGCGTAATAGCTAATAGCATCATGCGAGGACCAGGTTTCATACCTCCAACGCTCGCACAATGCCCAACCAATAAAGCGAGCTGTCATAGATAGCGCTTCATTGCCTGCTACTTCACTTCTATACCAATGCCAAACGATCTGGCGCACGCGCGAAAAGTCTGATTCCTTTCGCGCAAGCGCTATGGGAATAAGAGCTGTTTTCTCCCCCCGCTCGCTCTCGCTGTGAGCAGTAATCCACCAATATGCTTTGTCTATTTGTCCGAATCTTCTCATAGCTCTCTCTCTTTTTCGGTAGAGTCAATCCCCCTAAAGGGGATTGCTCTACTATGTATATGTATATACATGGATATATGTCCCTCTAATGGTCGAGTGTTGACCCTCTGAGGGTATAGTATGTCCCTTAGCTTCCCTAGTATGTCCCGCAAGTTCCCAACGATTAGTTTAAAAATTATCATAAAGTGCCATAGGATTTTGTAATTCTTCTAATGGTTCAAGTACGCCATTCTTTCTAAATAATGTTTTGGTACTGTAATCAACATTGCCAGAATTAGATTTAACAAGAGCGCATTTAACTACACTCATTCTTTCATAGGTCACGCGCTGTTCTTCACAGATACGCTCGCAATCCTCCGCGCTCGCCAACCACATAGCTATTGCCCACCTAACACTATCAGTAATACTTGATGCGCCTCTAATCTCTGCTCTATGGCTCATAGCATCATCACTATCATTTGCTAATGCTCCTTTATTAAGATGATGAATAGTAAGGGTAGAACAACCAAGACGAGCTGATATGTTTGCACAATAAGAACCCCATAGTTGGCCTGCTTCATTACTGCTAGAAACATTACCTGTTGTAAATGCCTGGAGAGGGTCAAAGCAAACCAACTTTAAATTTGGTATGGCTTGTAACTCCTCTACTAACTCCTGCGCTATAGGTGTTATGCCTTCTTCTCTTAACAATATCATCGGTTCTTTTTGTTCTGGGACAGGAAATACATAGACTTCATAGGAGGAGTTAAATCGCTTGCCGTTAGGGTCGAGCAAGTCTAAACGTCTATGTATTTCCATTAAATCATCTTCAGCACAAAAAATTACAGTATTACCATGTTCTTTTACATCTTTCCCCCACCACCTGCCTCCGCACGCCACCGCTAACGCTAGCTGTATGACACTTAACGACTTACCTACCCCACCAACTGCGGCTAGGATTCCAGGCTTACCAATAGGAATTAGTCCGTCAACTAAAAACTTTTGTGGCTCTGGCTTACCTACTAGGTTACGAATCGCATACTTCTGGATTCCTAATTTGTGTTCCACTAATTCGGCTCTTACTTTATCTAAACCATGTTTTAAATATAAGTCGTTATAGTCTCCGCGCTCGCTCGGTAATCGTACTGCTGTATTCGGCACACTTGCACAACACTCTTGTGCCTTCTTCTCTCCCACTCCACTTTCATCATTATCAAGTGCGAGAATAAATCTAGCACCTGTTAGCTTGCGTAAATTAGAGGCTGCATCCAACAAGAAGTTGGCACTAAATACACAAGCTACAGGAATTTGGGTTGCTTCATATACTGAAGCGGCAGTTGAGTAGCCTTCAACTAAAATTAATTTTTCTAAGCTTGTTAATTCGGTAAGCGTTGTACCAATTAAAAATACATTACCTTTGATTTCTGACGCAGAAGCAAATCTTTTCTCTCCCTTTTTATCTATGTACTGTAGAGAACGGATCTGTCCCATGTTATTATATACAGGAACAATTAACCTACCATTTAATTGCTTCAACCCATAACTTTTAACTTTTTTATTCGTGAGATATTCATGTTCAGTTGCTTCGTGGCAAATTTTAAGACGTTCTTCTACCTCAATTGCAACTTCATCTTGTCTCTGTTTCCTTTCTGCTCGCGACTTAGCACTAGCCTCTTCCATTTGTTTTTGTAGTTCTTGTCTATCTACAATACTAAGTTGGTTAGTATCTATACTTGACCACTTGCCTTCAAAACCAGTTTTCCAATTACCATAAGTACAAAACATATGTTCGCCAACTTGGTTGACTACATAATATCCAGACTTCTGTCTACCAAGGTCAGGCTTTGATGCTATTGCTTTGACTGGCACTCTAATTATCTCGCCAGTTATTTCTAAGAAGTCTACAAGCAATCCTTGTGCTTGCATCTCGTTTATTAATTCGTGTGTACTCTTTCCTGTACTAAAACCTAAGTCGTTATAGACTACGCCCTTTTTCAGGTACTTTGTTAAATCCATTTGCAGCTCTCTCGTCATCTAACTCGGCTTGCACGTTTGCCCAGTTTAGATATTCCCTAACTATATTTGTGAAGATACTTTTTCTATTATCCCTTTCCCATTTATGTAATGGTTTCTGATCTTCTTCTATTGCTAGTTTTGTATATAAATCTTTGGTTTGTGCTATGGAATACTCTATCCCTAAATCATTTAATTGTGCTTTGTTGGGTAGTCTTTCTCCCTCTCCAATCTTTTTTAAATGAGCCATACAGCACGCTCCAAGCCAATGTTCTCCATCCTCTTTTAAAAACGGGCCTGCTGGGCGCTTACAATAAGCACACAGCGTTGGCCTGTTCTTAGGGTTAAAATGGTGCGTCATCCTCGCTCGCCACAGTTGAACCCATTGCATCTAAGTCTGCTTCACTTGGACCAGCTTTAATATTGTCATCTTCTACAACTGGCTTTGGCTTTTGTTTAGTAGCCTGCCAAGTCTTACCCCAGTCCTCGTTAATCTTCAGATAACCATTGTCATCTTTAATTAGTTCAGCAGATACACTCTTACCCATGAAGGCTGATGACGTATCTTTTGGTGGTTGTTGTAAACCCATTGCTTGACCCATGAGTAGCATAGACTTGATACCACTATCTACATATTTAGGGTTGTCGTGGCCAACAGTAAAAGTATGATTAAGTCTGATGCTCGTACCATCAATCTCAAAATACATCTTGCACCCGCGCCAGCCGTTTCTACCTTCTACTAACGCCTCTTCTTCGCCCTGCCAATGCAAAACGTGTCTGCCTGGCTCTACTGCCGTCTTGCCTTCGCTTGACGTATCTACATTAAAATTTGTTAAATCCATTTTTTCTCCTTTTTATTTAATCCAACATTTATATTCTGAACACTCATCTTCTTTTGCGCCACAGTAATTACAATGTCCTTGCTCATACTGTGGCTTATCATCACAAAAGTGTTCGTTTACTTCGGCTACTTCACTCATCTCAACATCTGCTCTCTAATAGCCTGCCATTCAAACGGCATCTCATTATCCAGACCAAAACGATTTTTAGCTTGGAATCCAGGTGTCTCTTGCGTAAAGATAGTTCTATCTCCTTGCTTAAGTTTAGTAGTCATACCACCGCCTTTACCTTTTACTTGGATAGTACCTATCTTGTAATTAGCAAAGAACACAGCGTCACTATGCTCTATAACCAAGTCAGCTGCTTTTCTATGCAACTTAATTTGGTGTCTGTCATGTGGTTCGCTTGATGGATCTTCATATCTTCTTACCTCATTATGTGCAATCTGTAAGACAGTAAAGCCTTTATCTCGCAACTGATTTAATAAACTTAAATATTCTTTCCATATCTCTAGGCAAGCGGCATAGCCTTTACCATAAGCGGGTGAAGATATATCTGGCCATCCATTCTTTTCACACACATAGTCTTGCATTAAAGTTTCTAACCAATCCAAACTATCTACTATGACAGTTTTGTATTCGCTATCTTCTTCAATTAATGACTTTAGGTTGTCTTGTAGTTCAACATAAGTTTTCGCTACAGGAAAGTGAGGACACTCAATCTTACCTATACCATCTTCTGCTTGTACTATGATTGGTTTATTCATAGTTGCACCAAAAGATGTTTTCCCGATTCCACCAGGACCATACAATACTATGATAGGTGGTTTTAGTTTTGCCTTTTGCCTAATATTAGCTAACGACATTATTGCACCTCAATCTTTGGTTTATCTTCTGGCAGATAACCTTTTAGCTCATTTAAGTAATGTGCTTGTAAGATGTCATTCTTCTCTGCTTCAAAGTTTGCGTTAGCTACAAGTTCATTCTTCTGCGCTTGTAACAGGTTTAGTTTTCTATAAACAGTCTGACCTTCTTCCGATAAGTCATCTAGGTTATAGTCTTTAGTAACATCATCCTCTGTGATGCTAAAAGTTATTGGCTCTTGATCCGCCATATTATTCTCCCTTTTGGTTTAGTTTATAAGTATCACATTCAGCTTTAGCATTACACCAACGGCATCCGTCTTTACTATAGTTGTATGTGGGTATTTCTTCGTAGCAAGCTTCAGCAGCTGGCTTCAAAGTTTCATAGGCCCATTCAACTAAGTTAATAGCTGATATGGAATATGATCTAATAGGACCATCTTTATGCCAACCTCTTGGTTGTACTATGGTCATCTGAACTGTGCAGTCATCTCCGTATCTGGATAATGCACCAAGTGCATAGATACGCATTTGTGGGTTATCTGCTTCTACTGCCCACTTACCAGATTTAAGATCTATTATCTCTATCATATCTTTACCAATGAGGATTGCATCTGCTGTTCCCCATAGATCCATATGTATCTCTGGCATATTAACTTTTTCTTCAATCAATGGTCTTGCTACATCCAAGTCCATCATTCTTTGATCTATGTAATCTACATAAGTATTAGCACAATCAATCATCTCTTGGTCAACTGTGATATCAAAGTCCTCTACATGGTGTGTTGTACCAAGATAGTATTCTTCTAGTGTTAGGTTGTTTAGCCTTCCTTTTAGTAGTGTCTCTACCATTTCGTGAATCAATGTACCTGTCGCTGCTGGTATTCCAACCTTGTATTCTACTTGCATAGAAGCTAAGAGTTGCGGCATACCTGGACAAGCCATCCATATCTTCGCTGCTGAAGGGCTTAGTTTAGCGTGTGCCATCTACAGATATATAAGAGTCGTTTTCCATCTTTTGCACATCTTTAAGATCATAAAGTATCTTCCCACCAATCTTGAAATAGCTAGGACCTTGCCCTCTATATCTTCTATTATCGATTGTTTTCTTGCTGACTCCCCAGCGCTTAGCTAATTCGTCAACTTCTATGGTATTTGATATGTCAAAATTCTTTTCTAATATATCCATAAATTTCCCTTTTATTTATATTTTTGTTTATAATAAACCAATATTACTAATTTACAAGTAATACTATTAAAAAAAGTGGAGAATTTTTATGAATAAAACAATATATGCACATACGAATATAGGAACAGAACAGGAATGGGATCAGGCTATAGATAAGCTTGCTACCAACAACCAAGTAGCTGGAACGCATTACAAGCAATCCAAGATACAACCTATAGACTATATATATGCAAACAAACTATCTTATAATCTAGGTAGTTGTTTAAAGTATATAACCAGAAGCAAAGGCGAGAAGTCAGATAGAGTAACCGACTTGTTAAAAGCGAAACACTTTATAGACTTAGAGTTGCAGATGGTACATGGCGTTGATGCCAAGGGTGCTGACATTGGTAGGTATTCTGTAGAGTTCTCGCTAGATAAATGAGGTAACTATGAATCTATATGAGTTTGATGATCGTATCTTAAAAGAAAGAAATGGTAGGAAACCTGTATATATAAACAAGCATCTTGCTAAAAAGTTTAAGGATTTTTGTAAAAGTGAGCAGAAAGAACCTGCCAAAGTGGTTGAGTATCTAATATCTTTAGGTATGAACTCTGTGCAACATTACGACAATCCTAAAGTGTCTGTTGACATCGAAGCTCTTTAAATAGATTTTTTGTATTCTCCAGCGAGTCCATCGCTTGTAACTTTTTGTCTGTAATAGTCATCTGCTTCTTACCATTAGGAAAAGCAAACAAAACTTTCTGCGGATCTAAAGCAACCAAAGCATAAACATCTAAAGCTTCGTCATCGTAGTATCTGTCTTTGGTAAAAGCACCACGCCTAAAATCAAACTGCCATGACACTCTATGTGTTTGTATTTTTGATTGTGTTTTAACCTGGCACTTGTATAGCGTATGGTCAACATCAAAGATGATGTCTGCCTCCGCGCTGTGAGGAACTACCAATACAGTATCAGCATATAAAGAAAGTAGCGAGGCTACTAAGTATTCTCCAGATCGGCCAACTCTTTCGGATTGGCGCGGCATGGGATTATTGCGGCGTTGGCTCTAATTCTGGGAGTAATGACTCTTGTTTATATTGATCTTCAATTAAACTACGAGCTTGTGGGCCTCCCAGACCTATGCTTGTTAAAACAGATATTTTAGCGTTTAATGGCAGGTTAGCTTTGGTTGCCCAGTTTTTAAATGAGGCTCTAGTTACTGGATTTGTTAAAGCAGTTGCTAATATTTTTGGCGTTGCATATGCACCCGCTGCAACAGTTAATCCTGTTGTTGGATCTCCAGTTAGCAGGCCACTACCAGTTCCTATACCTATGGCTGTATAAAATTCTCTTGAAGCGTTACCAAAGGCTGTGTTTGAAAAGTTAACTGACTTTCCAGCATTTTTAAATCCTTTCGTTACAGTCTCAATATCATCAACTTTTGTTCCTAGGGATTGTATGGATATAGGTAATTCGTTTGTGCCTAGCCTAAATTTGTTTAGATTTGAAACTGTTTTCCCTACACTGAAATCGCCAGCAACATCTCTAGTAATATCGTAAAATTGTTTTTCGCCAAGTAATATTAATTGATTTTCATTGGCTAGGTTTCTGTTAAAAATGTTATTTAATAATTCGTTTGTTTTAGAAGGTTCAGTTCTAAGATTTGTTAGCAATTTAGCATATATTTTTTCAGGGGGTAAAAAATCTTTACCAGATTGTGTAGTAATTGGTAATATTTGTTTTTTTATAATATCGGTATTTATTTTATAAAAATCATTTATTCTTTTAGCTTGTGCAGCAACATTTCCACCAATTGATTGTGCTGAATCAAACAAATCATCTGAAAGTGCGCCATATAATTTTTTAAGATCAGTTAAATCAGGAGAAGTTCCCACTACAAAATTGCCTTTAAGTTTTTTGCCAATTTCTGTTCTAAGCTGCGCTATATCCCTATATGTTAATATTGGATCTCCTTTAAAATATACATTCAGTTTATCGCTCGTGTTTTTTCCAAGCAACTCGCCAAGTCCCTTGTCTTTGAATAGATACTTGTTAGAGTCTAATACTTTTTTGGTATTTTTTAGTTTGAACTTTTTATAATTAGGTATTTTTCTATTTAATGATTTGTATAAAATATCCGATCTCATCATAAAATCAGTTTCAAATTTTAAAGCAGCATCCAATATTAAATCTCCAGCATCTTTTGTGCCAAAATTACTACCAGTTGCAGTCAAATCTTTTATAGCATTATCTAGTTGACTCAATCCATTGTTGTATGCTTTTACAATACTATTACCGCCTACAGTTGTTGCTAATGCGTTTTCTGTTTTAGCAACTCCAGGGACAGTAACCCCTAATGGCAAATCTTTCATACCAAGATTATCAGCAGAGTTATAAACTGCTTTTGCTGACGGATTTGTAAAAACCTTGGCCGCGCCATCTCTAAGAATTTCTGTACCTTTAGCTAAAGGAAATGGTGTTAGTCCCTCTATTGTTGTTTGTAATGCTATATCGCCAGCGTGTTCTTTTATAGATCTTGTATCTTCTGTGTCTTGTCCAAAAAAATAACGCAATGACGCATCGTATAACTCGCCAGCTGTTACTGAAGCAGCGGCAGAAGTAGCCGCACCCGCAACTGGTACACCAACTATTGTTGGACTTGATACTGTTGCTCCTGCTGCAAAACCAGCAACACCTGCTGTAATTTCAACTGCTATTCTTCCATATTCAAAAACATCGCCTAAATCAAAACCACCTGGATTAAATAGGGTTGGCTGTTTGGTTTTAGGATTTGTAAATACATAGTTATCTGAACCAAAAGGAATGGCATCTGGATAATACTTTTTGATTAATTTTAATTTATCTTCAGGTTTTTTATACGCAGAAACAACTGCTCTTATCTTTTTTGGCGCACCTGTTTCGTTATCTAAATTATCAAAAGATAAAGCACCGCTAGGGATTGGAGGTATTTTTGTTGCTCCTTCTGGTAAAGGTGTGGCCATTTTATTGCTCTACCGCCTCACGAGTATCAGAATAAATCCAACCATCTCCAGCTGCATTTACTTCTATTTTTTTGCCTCTTAAATAAGCAGTTTCTTTTCTTTGCGTCACTGTTCCTTCAGGCATTTCCATTCCTAATTCGGTATATATTGGTGTTTTTTGACCACTAATAGAGCTTAATAAGTTATCTAACTGTATCTTTATGCCTTCAGTACCGCCTGCTATAAAAAATTGTTTGAATCCTGTAGGATCACCAACCATGTCTTGTAATAATTTTAAATCTTCACCAGCCAACACACCTAGTTCTGCTAAATTTTTCAATTCTAACAGCAGTGCTGTATATGAGCTTTGTATATCAGCTCTATCTTTTCCACTTGTAAGTGGGTTAGGTTGTACTACATCTATTTTTTCTTTGAAAGCTATTATTTTTCTTTCCGCAGCATTTACTGTGTCAACTTGTTTTAGTAAAGTTTTTCTTCTTTCTGGAGACACCTTAACAATTTCTTCTTCTTTTGGTTCTGTAACATCTGGTTTTTCATCTACCGCAGCAACATCAGTAGGTGGTAAATAATCTTCTTGGGAAATAATGCCTGGTATTTTTCTAGTTACCTGTTGTCCAACTTCATTTATATATGTTTCTGTTTGTGGTTGCGATAAACGATCATATGCAGTTTTATATATAGGAGACTGTCTTATAGATGGGTCTTTTTGTCCTTGCAGAAGGATGTTGAACAACTGATTATTAAAGCCTTGTCCTTCAAATATTTTTCCATTGCCTTTATCCATTGTTTTCATCATTAATTCTAATCTTTGGTTTGGCTCCATCATATCGCCAAGACTAGATACTTGTGGGTCTATAGAATGTTCTGTCTTAAACTTTTCCCACAGCTTGTTTTGTTCTTCTTGCTTTTTTTTGCCTTCTTGCATTTGCTGTAACTGCATAGTGTTTTCCACAAAGTTCTTGTCGCCTTTTAAAGCTCCGCCTAATGCGTAAAGCATTAATGCAAGTTTATTGTTTTTATTACCAGCAGTAGCTCCTGTAACAGGATTGGCATTTTTGGTTATTGCAGGTGTAAAAGGTCCAAAATTAGGCTGTTGTAATGACATTCCGTATGGGGTTGTAAGATTTAAAGGCGTGGATGTTGGTACAGCATTTTTATCTTCATTTTGCGAGGATAAAATACTTGGCACATAAGATGGTCCTATCATTTATAAAACTCCGTAATTAACCATGTAATAACCATTAGCGTGTTTAGATACAGCCTCTGGCATATACTTCATAACCTCTTGCGCTAGAACGCCTGTTGTTGGATCGTTTACTCCAAGCTCTTTAGCTTTATCGTTCCAATCCCATGTATATACATTGTGTCCATTTTCAGATGTACCTATTGGTTTAATATTTTCTTTTAATGTTTTGTCAGAAAACATTAACTTTGTTGCATATAGTTGTGCGCCAGTACCCAATATATCACCTAAACCAGTTTTTTTGCTTCCAGTCTGCGTTGTGGTTACAAGGGGTGTACCCATACCACCTTGTAATAAACCAATTTGTTGTGGTCCATAACCAAGCGCTCTTTGGAACTCGCCTCTTTGTGCATCGATTGCTCTTTGTTGTAGTCCCTGCTGCTGCGCACCCGCTTGCCCTAGCAATCCTAATCCTTGAACTTGTTGTCCTTGTAAGCCACCTAGCAATCCTGCTTGTTGTTGTCTTGCTCTTAACTCAAGCTCTGGCGCAAACATTTGCATCTGTTGTTGCCTTGCCACATCACGCTCCGCCGCCGCCTGCGCTTGCTGAAAACCAGACTGTCTTAAACCAGCAGATGTTCTAGCCATTTGCTCTGCGTAAGGTCTTTGTGATTCTGCTTCTAATATTGCTGATCTTGAACCACCAAAAGCGCCTGATCTAATTGCTCTATCCTGCGCACTGCCACGCGCTATGTCAGCTTGTCGTTGTATGTCGCCCATAGCAAGGTCTATAACTTGTTGTTGATATGGGGATTGATATGCACCTATATCTTGACCAAGCAGAGATGCAGCTTGACCAGTCATAGGTCTTTGTTCTTGCGCTAATCCTTGTAAGGCTTTGGTTGGGTCATAACCCATACCAGATTCAAACATACCTCTCGTAGCTTGAAATTGTCTTAATTGATCGGGAGAGAAGCCAGCAGTCATTGGTCCTGTATAGGGTACAAAGGGTTGTTGTGCTACACCTTTAGCTGCTCCAAAGAGTTCTTTAAACTGCGCCTCTTGGAAAGCTGGTAAACTTGCTTCTGATACTGTTGTGGTTTTGCCTTTACTCATAAGTCTTTTCTAATTAAATATTCTGTTTCAAATCCTAGATGTTTTAGTTTCCTAGTCCATCCTTTTCTGCCACCGCCGTAAAGCCTTTGTATGCCAGCTTTCTTAGCGAACTCCTCTATGTGAGGTAGCATTTCTTCTAGTTCTTTATAATCGCCACCACAAAATAAAAGGTTCATGGCTTTTACTTGTGGATATATTACAAATTCTGTTATGTATGCAGACTTTTTGCCTGGCCATAAATGGAATATTCCACCTCTTATTTTATCCTCTATGTCATCAATTGTATAGGAATCTTGATGTTTTACAGCCTTTGCTATATAAGGCTTACATCTTTCCCATTCAACTTCCCAAGGATCTTTTTGTGCCTCTTGTATGTCTACTACTTTATTAGTCGCCTTTTCCATACTCAACAATACTTGCATAAACAGTTAAATTACCAGCACGATCTGCTTGTATCTTTACAACATCGCCTTGATGTAAAAACAGACTTCTAGTTAAAAGTTCCTCTGTATCATAAGCAGTAATGTTATATTCTTTAAATATAGTGTAAGTAGTGCCTGCATTATCTACTGTAAAGGTAATCTTAGTTTGCTGATTATCATGGTCACATACCAAGATAGATTCAATTACAGCACAAGTAAAGTCATCGCCACTTGGAGCTGTGTAAAATGTTGTTAAGTCTGTAGTTGTAAGTATGCTATGTGCTACTTCTATACGTTGTATATATTGTCTTTGTGAGGATAAATCCATTATCTTCTACCTCTGTTCCTTAGGTTTAATCTTATATTACCAACTTGAAAGTCTTGTGCTGTGCCACCTGTTACAGTCATCTGTACTTGTCTTGCTGTAAACCTAGCATCAGTATATCCATCGTTTTCAAAGGTAAAACTACCAAAGTCTGTTGTTGGCCCTAGCGGGGTAAACTTACCTTTAAAACTTATTGTCACACCTGGTAATGTGTTTGCTTCTTCGTCTGGAATAATCTGATTACATTGCACATAGTTATCGCCATTACCTAGTTCTATTGGACCACTTGTACAAAATGGCGCGTCAGAGTTAAGGTTTGGTGAGTTAGATAATGTGGTTGATTCATGCTCGTATATAAAGCCAAGAGAGTCTCCAGCTATAGGGAAATCAAAAGCACCTTGATCTATCCAGCATCCTCTATCCATTGTTCCTATAGACCAAGTGTTTGCTAAGTAGTTCCAGATTACATATTTGTTTGGTTTATATTGACTTGCGCCGCTTGGAAAACCCCACCATATTTCGTTGAAGTTAGAGTTATGTCCACCCCAGCACGCTTTTCTTCCTGGTACGTTTAGTTGGTCATATACATAATCATGCACATCGCATGGTATTTCACGCACAACGCCATCGTAAACAAAGAATGAGTTTTCACCCATCCACGCTAGGAAATTACCAGTTTGAACTACTGATCTTCTGCTGACTGCCTTACAGTTTGCACCAGCTGCTGCTATACCATAAACAAAAGGAGAGCCTACATAGCTCATTCTATCTATACCAGTATCACTAAAGATAATGACATCGTTTTGGTATTTAACTGCTAGTAATGCTCTACCACCTGTAGGTATTTGTACATCACCTGCTGTATTGGTAGCTTTAGATGTCCAAGTGTTTCTATCTTCTCTATCACTCCAAGATATCTTCCTAGGATCTCCACCAGAACCAATGGCAACTAAATGCCTTTCATTAGTTACTAGGACAGCCTGACAGCCTGTAGGTGCGTTAGTTACAACTGTACCTATGGTATCAGCTGTTCCGCCTGAAACAGGTCGCCATTTGTATATTTTACCATCGCCAGAAAAACAAAAGACTAAATCCTCTCCCCAGTTATCAAAGGAGAAATGACCTGTATCAAGAGGTAATCCAGATTGACTTCTAGCATCGCCATAATCTTCTACATCATAGTGGTATGCACCATAACCAAGGGGATCATTAGAGGCATCGTTTACAAAACCAGATGGTGTTATGTCAGTCCATGTGTTGTCGTATAAGACATATACTTTTTGCCTTGTACCAACAGCTAAAATAGAAGCACCTAGGTTGTCCTTATAGGCATACATACCTATAGGCTCTCCGTCTAGTGCTGTAGTTTTTAGTTTAGACCAACCACCGATAGGCTTTAGATAGCCATTTTCAAAACGCACGAGATTGCCGTCAACCCAACGACCTTTGTTAGCATAGTCAGTTCCGTTTGTGACTATGCCAGCGGGCGGAGTTACGGGCAATAGTGCCATTTTTAGCTATTAGATGATATGTAGCTTTTACCAGTCGAGATCGCAGTTGTATAAGATGTTTTATCATCTGAACTACCAGCTACGTCTGGAGTATCGTCATCTGAATCAACAGGTGCATAGGCTAAGACTAGTTCTATGTGGTCTACGTTCCTTTGTACCATATCGTTAATGTCAGACTGCTCCATGCCTTCAACATCCCAAGTTCCACCGTTTACACCGTTGATAAGTGTTACGCTATCTGTTGCTGCTGTTAAGACTTCGCTTACTGTTTGTGCCATATTATTCTCCTTTTAAAGTTGTTATTTGGGCTTTTAATTCATCTACTTGCGTAGACAGTTCTTGGACTGCTTTAACCATGACAGACATAATAGCGTTAGGTGCAATTCTTTGCCTTCCGTCTGCTTCATCTTCTTGCCACATATCAAAGCCTTCTTTTAAACCGTGACTATCTATAGTAGCTTTAACTTCTTGTGCTATAAAACCATGATTGTATTTACCGTTCATAGTTCTTTCTTCAGAGCCTTCTTTATAAGCCTTCATGTCTGAAGGTATATCTTTTTCTTTTTTCCATTGGAAAGTAACAGGTCTTAAATCGTTTATAAAATCTAATCCTACTTCTTCGTCTTGTATATCTTCTTTCAATCTTACATCTGATGGTGCAGTAATAGAAGTTGCACCAAAAGCAATATTAGAATCAGTACCACCAAGACCAAAAGTAAAATTATTATCTCCTGTACAGCTAACATCAGAACCTAAAGCTATTTGACCAGAGGCACTCCCTGAACTTACATCCGAAGAATCTCCTATACAAATATTATTGTTACCAGTAGTTAAGTTTACGTTATGCGTACCTGCATCAGGCCCAATCATAACATTGCCACCACCAGTAGTAATCGCATCACCTGCCCCTTTACCAACTGCTGTATTATTAGCACCTGTAGTGTTTCCTCCTAAAGCATTTTGTCCAAGTGCTACGTTATTAGAACCTGTAGTGTTTGCATCTAATGTTCTATAACCCATAGCAACATTAGCTTCACCTGTTGTATTAGACTCCATACATTCAGTACCGACTGCTGTGTTATTACTACCTGAAGTATTAGAAGCCAAAGCACCATAACCAACACCAACATGGTCTGAAGCTGTATTATTGTCTAAACAAACAGCACCTACTGCAACATTTCTTGTTCCTGCAACATTAAGTCTTAATGCATGAAAACCTAAAGCAGTATTTACTCCGGCTGTGGTATTAGCACTTAAAGCTGCATAACCTAAAGCAGTATTACCATCTGCTGTTGTGTTAGCGTCTAGTGCTAAAGAACCGACTGCTACGTTTCTATCACCTGTGGTGTTTCCGCTTAAAGCTGTATAACCTATTGCAGTATTTTGGTCTGCTGTATTATTGAATAAACTATTATATCCAATAGCTGTATTATAATTATTTGTTGAATTAAAATATAACGCATAACCACCAATTGCTGTGTTTTGAGTTCCTGTAGTATTAGTTGTCATGGCTCTATGACCAATTGATACATTGCTTGCTGCTGTCGTATTATTCAATAATGATTGAAAACCCACAGCTACGTTATCAGCACCTGTAGTGTTTGCTCCTAAAGCTGCTCTACCAATAGCAGTATTATTACTTGCAGTAGTATTAGCGTCTAGTGCTGCATATCCTAATACTGTGTTAGCAGAACCTGTAGTGTTTGCTCCTAAAGATTTAAAACCAACTGCTGTGTTTTCACCACCAGTTGTATTAGCATCTAATGTTTCAGCACCAACAGCAGTATTTGCCGCACCTGTAGTGTTAGCATCTAAAGCTAAATAACCAACTGCTGTATTATTACTTGCTGTAGTGTTATGGTCTAAAGCATTATATCCAACTGCTGTGTTGTTACTGGCTGTTGTATTTCTAAGTAATGCACCTGCTCCAACTGCTGTATTCGTTGCACCAGTTGTATTAACATTTAAAGCATTTACACCTAAAGCTGTATTATTAGATGCAGTAGTTGAGTTTGCTGCTGCATTATGTCCTAAAGCTGTATTTGAAGCACCTGTAGTGTTTGCTGTTAAAGCAGATTTACCAACTGCTGTATTGTTAGAAGCAGTGGTGTTAGAGTCTAAAGCGTTTGCTCCTAAAGCAGTATTGCTTTCGCCTGTAGTGTTTGCTGCTAAAGCACTGATACCTACTGCTAGATTTCTATCACCTGTAGTATTTGCTGCTAAAGACGCTTGACCTACTGCTGTGTTATAAGATGCCGTGTTTGCTTTTAAAGAATCTTTACCTACTGCTGTGTTGTTAGATGCTGTGGTATTTTGTTGTAAACTATCTGTACCAACAGCTACATTACCTGCTCCTGTAGTATTTGCACTAAGAGCAGATGTTCCTACGGCTGTGTTATTTGAAGCAGTCGTATTAGCATCTAGTGCTTGACCACCAACAGCCGTGTTTGAAGCACCCGTTGTGTTTGCTATAAGTGCATTTCTACCTACAGCAGTATTAAAACTTCCTGAAGTATTAACACCAAGAGCATCTGAACCTACAGATGTATTATAACCACCACTTAAAGACCCATCATCTAAAGAGCCATTACCTAAAGCTACATTTTCTGTACCAGTTGGATAATTACCATCAAGTTTAATTGTTCCACCATCTACCGAAACATTGCCGTTTACAGTTAAACCTGTAAGAGTGCCAACACTAGTTATATTGGTTTGAGCTACTGTAGCTAGTGTGCCTGTGATAGATGTACTTGCTGATAGCGTTGTAAAAGACCCAGCTGCTGCTGTAGTACCACCAATAACAGAGCTGTCTATAACTGCTCCGTCTAGGTTCATAGCTACCGAAGTACCAGTAGAGCTAAATAATCCGTCAACAGTATCAAGGTCAGCATTTAGCTTTGTTCCCCAAGTATCTGTAGATGCTCCTACTTCTGGTTTAGTTAAGTTAAGATTGGTTGTAAATGTATCTGCCATAAAATTTTATCCTTTAAGCTGCGTCTTGCTTGCCTAATGTTGTCCATGATGTATCTGGATTAGATTGATCTGTCCAGGTTTCTGCTGCTACTATTTGATCGGTCCAAGTATCATCGGGAACAATTATATCTTCCCATTTTAGACCACCAATAGCATTAAATCCACTTGTTTGTGTAATTGTGGTAGCACCTCTATAGACAATACCACCTATTGCATCTAATCCACTTGTTTGTGCAATAAGAGCATTTCCTACTACAGTAAACCTGCCAGTAGCAGTCATACCTGATACTGCTGGTCCAAAGACTACACCACGATCTATTTGTGTGCCTGTAGCTATTACATTAGATGTTGCTGCTATTGTTGCAGACCCTAAATCTATTTGTGTACCTACTGCGGATGTTCCAGATGTAGCAGTTATAGTAGCTACACCATCAAGGATAATACCACCTGTTGCGTCAAAGTCTGAAGTTGAAGCTATTACAGAAGCGCCTGTAATTACGAATCTACCTGTTGCGGTAGTGTTAGAGGTTGCGGCTATGGTTGATGCGCCTACAATAACAAATCTACCATCCGCTGTTGCAGATGAGGATTGTGCTATTGTCGCAGCACCAAAATGATAAACGGGAGTACCATAATCGGCATTTCCGTAACCATATAATCCGTAGCCTATTGAGGCCATGTTGTTAAGCTAATGTTATATCTAAGTCGCCAGCATCAAATCTAAATACATCGCCTGAACTTACAGTCTTAGATGTTGTTAGGTTTGCATAAGCCATTAGATTTCCGCTTGATGAAGCGTCTAAAATACCAACCGCAACTACAGTTCCATAATCAGCTGTAGCTGTTGGATATTCTATTGCAGCTGAATTAGTAGCTTGTGTTGGGTTTGTACCAGAAACAGTAAATGCTCCTGCTTTTCTTACATAGCCTCCGCCTGATACTTCAGTACCACCACCTGTATCTGTTGGTGCTACAGTATATAAAGCAACATATAAAGTTGATGGTGCAGTATAAGCATTACCACCAAATACATGGTCTAATACTTTATCTTCTAAGTAATCACTAAATCCAGCCATATTGTCTCCTAATTATTATTCCAATAATAAATGTTTTTACCAGACTTGCCATAAGTTCTTCTTCTTTGCATTAGAGATCCTTTGCCAAACTCTGCTTTCTCTTGTTCCATTCTCATCTCTTCTAATGCTTTTTCAAATTGTGCTGTAAATAACGGCACTCTTTCATCTTCCATTAGATAGATAGAAGCGTGTTTTAAAGCACCATACAAGTAAGCATCTGGATATCCTGTGGATATAAAGTTCGTTGTATTAGAACTGCTTAGTGCATCTATAGTGCCATAGTATGTTAATTGTAGCGTATAACTTGAGTCAGGGGTAGGTGCTAACTCTAATGAGTTATCTACAATCGCATAGTAAATAGGTTGGCCAGTAACATTATTATTAGCTTTTCTATATACATCTAATGATTCTAAAGACTGTTGAAATAATGGTCTAAAGTCGTTTGATGTTATTTCTACATTGATTGCTTCTAACCAATCAGTTGGTAAACTCATATATTGTGCATCTGCTGTAGCAGTAGCACGCTTTACCATGTCTTTGTTTCTTAACCTTCTATTAAATTCTGCTTCAGTTGCATCTATAAAGAAGTCTAACTGATCTGTTAAATCAGACCTGTTTAAGAAGTTTCCAATATTAGTTTTTAATTCATCGTATGTCATACTTTACCTTTCCATGTTCTAAATGGTTTGTTATCTGAATGATTGAGCCATTTCTTCCATTGTGAAGAATCCTGCGCCCATCCTTCTCGGACTGCTCTTTGATATACCACCATTGGTATTTCTGCTACATGGCGTAAATCTTTACCAGGCGTATATTCAGAAAGTGTTTTTACATAATCCAAAGTTGGTTGTATGTCCTGCTTCGTGTGATAAACAACCTTATCATCTTCTGTTGCGAATACAGACTTATAACCTTTCTTATGATCTATTAATGTAGTCTTTGCCATAGACAGATTTTAGCACAAAAAAAAGGGATGCCGAAACATCCCTTTAAGCTAATTAATAAAACTTATGTAGTTGTTAAATCAGCAACGATTCCGTGAGCAGCTTCGTTAGATACTTCTAACCCATACTCAACAACAATCATTTTTGTTTCAGCATCGCCTATAGTAGCAATATCAACAGTTTTAAAGTCTCTTAGGTAAGATACTTTAGCAAACTCTGGATCTACTAATAGTAATGATCTTTCTCTTGATCTGTTTGATGGAACGATTTTTAGTTCACCAAAATCAGATGAGTAAACAGATACTGAAGCTTCTACAGTATTTGCATCAATCATTTGTCTAGCTTGAGTTCTACCTGTGAAACCAGATATTTTCTGTTTGTTTACAGGACCACAAATCGCCATTGAAGGCTCTCCGCCATTCTGAAAGCAAAGTTGTAGAGTGTTTTTTAACAGAGTTTCAGTCAAAGCTCTTTGAGTTCCGTCTGTTGGAGCTGTACCACCACCAGTAGGTGCGCCTGCTGCTGCTTTACTGAAATTGGATTTTATCCAAGACTCAAAACCACCAGTTTTTCTAGCTTGTGTTGCAGTACCAGTTGTTTTACCACCATTTTGACATAAAGCTTCTTCCATGTCTCTTTTTAAAGCTTTAGACATAATAGCTAGTTGATGAGCCATTTCTGACCTTTTACCAGCTGGATCTGAAGCGTCTTGTGAGCCAGTTACAGTTGCGTCTCTTGAAGAGATCATTGCAACATTACTTACTCTCGTTGTCGCTGTAGCAGCAGATCTTGCAAGTTCGAAACCTTCTAACTGCCCAGTTGCTACTGGTGTAGGTAATGCTTCTGTCTGCCAATCAAACACTACGTTTTTAATACTTCTTTTACCAATTGATGACATAAATGGTGTCTGCATTGGAGAGATGTTGTAAATGATATTACTTAGATCTTCTCTGTCAGCTTGTGCCGAATATGTGTCAAAGGCGTTAGTTACTTTAGCCATTCTTATACTCCTGTATAAATAAAATTATTTTAAAAATTGTTCAAAAACTTTAGCAGCATCCTGGACTCTTCCAGTTTTTGCTAATGTTTGTTTTGCTTTCTTCGCTGGTGCTGCCGATTTAGGTCGGTTAGT
>Ga0209535_1000287_pt1 | contig 34857 bp, 33 predicted proteins | sample LinPmetageLP28_FD_184041 | JGI IMG/M metagenome (GOLD analysis project Ga0209535, IMG submission 184041) | Marine viral communities from the Pacific Ocean - LP-28 (SPAdes) (version 2) | ecosystem: Environmental > Aquatic > Marine > Oceanic | place: Pacific Ocean | collected 2009-08-22
CTCATTACCTGCTGGCTCTAGTTCTACTAGAGGAGGTTTCAAGATTGGGTATAGTGAGAGTGGTAAGAACTACCCCGTCGAAGTTTCATCTGAGAAGATGTATGTCAACGTCCCTTGGACAGATACAAACACTGATACCAATACAACATACTCTGCTGGTAGAGGTCTTGATCTAAGCGGAACTCAATTCCTACTAGAGACCGATCTAAGAGATAGTATTAGTTACATTGGTTATGACAGTAATGATTATATCCATTGGTCAAACAACTCCTACTGTAGAACAGTAGTTGCTGGGACAGAAAGATTCAGGGTAAATACTACAGGTATTGATGTTAATGGTGTTCTCGTCGGGAGCGCATTCAGGACCGATGCTAGTAGCACAAGTTATAGTTTAATAACAAGAAATACAGGGGCGAGCAACTATGTCCTATATGTGCAGTCGCCCAACTCAGGAGGCACTCAGAAGATAGCTACATTTAGGTATGGTAGCGCGAGTGCTGGTGGGGGAGTTGAAGTGATGAAAATCGCTAGGGGGAGTGTAGACATTGGTAATAGCACCAGCACTTCTAACTTGACAGTTAGCGGACATATTTATGGATACTCTAAAAATTTCTCAATAAAACACCCAACCAAAAAAGGTAAAAGATTAATACACTCCTGTATTGAGGGTCCAGAGGTTGGTGTTTACTTTAGGGGGAAGGGCGAATCAAGCACGATTGAGATGCCTGATTATTGGGGTGGCTTAGTTCACATTGATTCAATGACGGTAGAACTGACAGCCGTCGGTCCGAATCAAGATCTTTATATTGAAGCTATCGCGGATGACGGGGAAGTTACTGTAGGATCAAATACAGACACGCCACTCAATTATTTCTATGTTGTTTATGGAGAACGTAAAGACATCGACAAGCTAGAAATAGAAGTTGAAGACACAGGAAAAACCGAAGACTCAGAAGAACCCATTTCAAATTAAACAAAACAGAACCATGCCAATAGAAAATAAAACACCGCTGACATTACCAGCCAAACCTGAAAAAACACTCTCGCAAACTTGGGTATCATCGTTAACTGTAAATGTGCCATCTGGATTAGATGGGACAGTTTATATGCAGCTCCGTCCGTGCGATGCGGCGACTGGGGAGATTGCCGATGAGAAATTTTCTAACAACTTGTGCGTCGATTTCTGGGAACTCATTGCAGAAGTCCCTGAAGCCGCAGCAGCAATGCAGTCCGTATTTGATGCAGTTCCCGCTATTGAAGCTTTTTATGAGGCTAAAATGTCTGGGACACCGCAGTAGTTTTTGATTTAAAACCTTGAAATCAAAGGTCACTACGCATAATTTTGACGAGTATGAAAACAATTGAATTCACCGACGAAGAACGATCAGCACTAATTCAGCTTATTGACCTCGCAGTTCAGAACCCAGCAGGGGGAGGACTTAAGATAGCGGGCGTAGCTAATTTCCTTGCTGGAAAATTAGCCGACGACCCCGCAGAGCAGGGACCAGCCCCAGAGCAGGGACCATCAAATCTAGAACCCGTTGAGGTAGTTGAAGGATTTGATGGCGGAGGCAAACAACTAGAGTAATGCCCGTATCTCGGAATCAACCCAGCCCTCAACGGCAGTCCGTCCTCACATTCGTATCGCCGAATGTGCAGGATTTATTGTTCTTTGAAACTGTTGACGCTCAGAGGGTTGGGAAAGTTCCTCCACCATACGGCACAGCACACCCCGATACGGTTAATTATCCGAACCACATATTGGCATATGTTAAGCAAGCTGACCCAAGCGGGCAGCTTTATTTTTACTACTACGTTAATAGTCGGTCTTCACAAGATGAGTATAATTTTGAGTTCTCCCAAGCAAGTTTGGGGCAGACTAAGTTTGACACTGTTACTAGAACTTATGTAGAACTAAGGTCCGAATTCACAGAGGATTCTACAGCCCATGCAGCAGGGGCTGACATGCCCGTTGCCCCCACCTCCGCTAATTTTGAGGGAAAAGGTTACAAGTTGGTTTCCCGTGACCAGAAAAGAATAGGCGAACAAGAATTAGACGGCGTCTTTGTTGTGGAGCAGAGAACATATTATGACTTCACCCCGATTAAGACAATATCGTGGGATAATTTATCTCAGTATAACTTAAAACAAACAGTAACCTACCACTACAGAGGGGAAAATATATCCGAATTGAACTCTCAAACTGGTTTTGATGGTAGTGGAAATGCTGTCCCTATCACCATTGAGGCTTTATTTGGTAAAACAAATGCTAGATATTGGAAGGCCCAAACTAATGATAAGCCAATAAGCCCTAGTGCCAACGTAAGAGTAGCTTCTTATCGGGAAGCCAGACAACTATCTACTGATTGGTTTGAAGTAATAAAAAAAGAAACTGTTGCTGGTAACCCCCAAGGGACTGTGGTTAATGGTGTGGGGCAGATAGCAGTTAGTAGTTATAACACTGCCATGAACCACACTTTCCCACCTGTTCTTAGTGACATTAAGGTTGTAGCTTGGGAAAAGCATGACGGTCAGTTAACTACTTTTGTAGAATACGTTATGGACCCTGAAGCGTTTCGGGGTTCTTGTAATACAAAAGTTGATGTGACTTGGTCTGCTGGCCCACATGCTGGACTCAATGTTCAAAACTTCGAACCGAAATCAATTCAATTCGGAACACCGTATGTTGAAATAAACATCCCGCCTTGCTTGATGGGTGGGGGTGTTTTAAAGGCTTCTTCTGGGACTGAAGATCCAGTATATAAATTTACTACTTACGAAATAGAATTACCCACTACCAACCCATCTAGTATTCCCGCGACACATGTCGCTAGGGATACTCAAGAGCCAGCTAGGGGAGGTTATATGAGAACTAAATGGACAGTTTCTAAACCGTCTTCAGGTGGGATGAGCCAACCCGAATTTGGTGGATATACATTAGAAAACAACACGGGAGAATAGAGAAGAATGTCTAATAAAGATCCTTTTTCTGATGTTAGTAAACGTAGAGAAACACGCTTACAAGCTTTTCGTGATTTCTTTTCTGGTAAAAAATCGAAACCCAAACTCGGGACTTCAGATGGTAAAGGACTTGGGACTTCAAACGGTAAAGGACTTGGGAGTTCTGGGGGATTAAGCTACGGTAGCCTTGAAGAAACTAGAAATCTACTTGACGCAGATGAAGTAAGGTTATCCCCCGTCCACGAACACGTTGCTGACGCTGAAAATATAGTTGGTGAGGCAGAGTTCCATCAAGCCAGACCATTTTCAGACAAGAAGGGGCAGAGAGTAGCAGGGGAATTCATGCCTTACAGAGAAGAGCATGAACCATATGGCTTAAGAGATGATGGGATTATATGTATTTCGAAAGCATATTTATATGAGATACACCCCACAAATGAAACTTTAATAAGGCATGAATTATCTCCATTGGAGATTGGTGTTGGGGGTTCGGGTGTTGTTTACAGCACGTATAAAACTGACGACCACGGTAAGGTTAAAGTTGAAGAACCGGAAGAAGAGGGGGGAGAATCACCACCAGCTTATATATTAGGGTTTGGTGGAGAATTACCCCCCAATACTGATTACGTATTGCCTGATGAATCTGGCAGTGGCTCGGACGGTGAATACTACATACCAATATGTTACATAAAAGATAGTAAGTTAGAAGCGAAGCAATTTCAAGATGGTCGGCAAGCTCTGATGAGGGGCGCTTTAGAGGGGCATCGAGGCCCGTTGTGGTGGATAGCTGGATACGACGCTATAAAAAATGTGGGTGTTGGGCAGAACGTGTATAAGAATTACACGGAAGGAGATGACTTTAAAAATCTTAGGCGTATAAGTGAACTGGGGCAGGGGCGAAATTGTGATGGTGACAATAAAGTTTCAGGTTTACCTCAGGTTCAAGTAAATACTTCTGGCGATACTATAAATGTTCATGGCAACCGGTATAACAAGACTTGGAAAGTAGGTGATAAGAAACAGGCGATCATCGAAGATGGGCTTGTTCGCTGTATCAGTGACTTACAAGTAGAAAATCTGGAATCTGTAAGTGTATTTGCTCCTTCAACAACTAACCCGACCTTAACACAAGTGGCGAAAATACCTACTGCCACACAAAAAAGTAACGCCTACGCTGGTGGTTCCTTGAATAATTCGATGTGGGCAGGCGGGGCTACAGCCGCTAATAATGTAGTAGTTGCGGCTGTTGTAGAAAATGACTATGTGCGTGGTGGAACCGAGAATGTTAACATGATTCAAGGAACTCCGCACACCACGATGTGGGCAGGTGGGGCTACAGCCGCTGATAATGTAGTAGTTTCAGCTAGTGTAGCTAATGATTATGTTCGTGCTGGGACCGAGAATGTTAACATGATTCAAGGAACTCCGCATAGCACGATGTGGGCTGGGGGAACTGAACGGACGCTAGATTGGGTGGAGATTTGTGTGACAAGCGGGTCAACTTCCAGCCCATCTTCAACTTGTTACTGGGTTCTAGGTTATCCTAAAGATGAACAACCTTCCGCACCTGATGAAGTTATATACGTTGATGACCCTACTCAGGTAACGGGAGTTACGGGTGTTGTTCAAGTAACGGGTGTAGTAAACGCAACCACTACTGGAGCTGGTGTTGAAAGTAGGATTTTAGGACAGGGAATTGTGGGGACAAACATCACTCAAGTAACAGGAGTTGCGAGTGTTGTTCAAGTAACGGGTGTGGTAAACGCCACGACTACTGGAGCTGGTGTTGAAAGCAGGACTTTAGGACAAGGAATTGTGGGGTCAAACATCACCTCAGTAACTGGTATCGCAAGCACTTCGAGTTCACCTCTAGTTTACGTCCCTGTGGTAAAAGAATTGACTGGCGTAACAGTAGTTAATGCTACTCATACCGTAGATGTGTTGAGTTCCAACGGTGTGACACAGAGATTGGTTAAAGAATCTACCGGAGATGGGTGTTCTTCTTGCCCGACAGAGTAATTACCCCTGCCTTGACTGATTAAGGATATTAAATTAACATATCCTTATGGCTACTCTTACCGTAGCGGGGGTAGAAGAAGCCCTCTCTAAATATAAAACCGTAGGTTCCTCATTTATTCAGGAACTTAATCTTGTCATGCCCCGACTTTATGCAATGGGCATGTGGCGGGATTTACTATACGAGACCACTATTTCAACCACGGATGGTAACTTCACACTACCTGATGATTCAGAGTCTATTGTATCTGCGTTGATTGATAACGACCCTGTTAGGGCAAAAGCACAATTCCATGACTATAGAATTACTGGGAGAAATAGAGATGGTTCTACTCTCTACGGCTTTGGTTTGGTTGATGATGGGTTCGCCCCGTCAGTAAACGAGCTTGAAGCATCTAAAGCCTACACTATCAGCATTGAACCCATCTCCCCCGCGACTAATATTCCACGAACTTCGACTAACTTTATTACCATAACAGGGTTAAATAACGCCACCACCCCTGTTACGCAGACATACAACCCTAATCTAGACACAGTTTCAAACAAAATTACTTCAGGATCAGTGGTGTTCACTAAGATTACTGAGATACGAAATGGAGATTCATCATTACCTAGCCCTGTTAAAATAACGGCGGTGAATGTTAATGATACATCAGATACGCTTGAATTAGGAACGGTTCAAGAAGCTAACAAAGTTAATAACTTTCGAAGATATAGGTTGGGCAATGACACTACAAACGCCACTAAGAAAACAATTAGAGTCTTGGTTAAGCGTAGGTTCAAAAATCTCATTAACAGCTTCGATGTCGTAAGACCAAGCAACCTTAATGCTGTCAAACATGGTTTGTTAGGGACCGTAGCAGAAGACAATGCTGATTTGGAACGCGCCAACTACCACTGGAATGTGTGCAAACAACTTTTAGAAGAAGAGCTAGACGCTTATAGAGGGTCAGCTAAACCCGCAGTCAACTTTGATCCAACTGGATCTGGTTCGAGAATACCTAACGTAATGTAACCATGCTAAATTATATCCTAGAAAACAAAGAAAGCCTTATTTCAATTGCCACTGCTGTGGTGGCTGTCGCATCCGCAATTTGCGCTCTGACCCCCACACCCAAAGACGATGGGGTTGTGCGTAAGCTATATGCTGTTCTTGAATGGGCTGCTCTCAATATTGGGAAAGCTAAGAAATGATCAAAGTAATCACAGCGGCACTTTACGCTTACGTATCCTATGTGAAACTAAAACACCGAAGATTTGTTTATGAACTGGAAGATGAAATTGATGAGCTTGCTGCCGATGGTAGCCCTGCTGCAAAGCTGCGGCTTGAGCGGATCGCGAAACGCCTCCACCGTGAACTCAAGCGCACTACATGATCCCCCCACGATCACTCTAATTGAAGGCACTCAATATAGTTTTGTCGAAGGGGTATTGACGGGTCGGCAACTACATAAATTTCATAGCGATTACAGCTATAGGAGAGCAATTATTATTGGATCAAAATGATGAAAGATAGTTTACTTATGCCCCTTATAGGCGCTGTGTCACCAACAATAGGAGTCATCTTATCATATCAAGATCAACTCGAATACTGGCTCCGTATCTTATCTCTTGCTGGAGGTATCGCGGTCGCTGTTGTGACTATATACAAAATGCTTAAAAAATGATTGGGTTAGCCATTGGACATTCGAGGAGAGGAGATAGTGGAGCATACACTGTTGGTGATGACAGTGTGAGTGAACATGAATTCAACTCGAACTTAATGCCTTTGGTAACTCCACTTCTCAAAGTCCCTTACAAGATCTACGATGACTACGGCGCATCGAGTTATGTGGGCGCGATCAACAACGTATCGAGACGGATGCGTAAAGATGGAATTGATGCCTGTATCGAGTTCCATTTCAATGCTGCTGGACCAAAAGCCACGGGCCATGAATGGTTGCATTGGGAATCAAGTAAAGGGGGTAAGGCTTTAGCATACAAGATTCACGAATCAATGGTCAGCGAATACCCTGAGTTAAAAGCTAGGGGGGTTAAGTCCCGCTCTAAGGGTAGTAGGGGTTCCATGTTCCTACGAAAAACTCCCTGCTATGCGTGTATCGCGGAACCTTTCTTTGGATCAAACCGAAGTGATGTCGCTTTAATTCGATCTGACTTGAGTCGATTGGCATCTGTTTATGCTAACGCTATTAATAACTTTTACTCCGATGAGGATACCTAAAAGTTTACGTGTTGCTGGGCAGACTGTAAAAATTGTTCAAAGAGATTTAAGTGATCAAGATCTTTATGGTTACTTCAGCCACGATCAGAAAGTGATAACGATCCATAATGATCTCAGTGATAAAGATATCTTAGAAACATTAAGACATGAGTTGATGGAGGCGAGCTTATGTATTTCAGGTGTGGGTTTTTGTGAAACATTTGAGCAAGAAGCCGTTGTTCGATGTATGGAAGAAGTCTTCTTCCCCGCATACGACAGGTTAATTAAACGAACTATTAAAGGATGAAACGAAAAAAGCTACCCCCTCAGTTTACTAGAACTAAGGGGATGCTTATCTTCACGCCTAACAGCGACGATATTAAAGAAGCGTTTGAACGTAGCGAAGACTTGGGGGTTCTTCCAAATTCATTTACAAGGGGGGCTGGGAGAATGACAGGCTTTATCGGGGAGGTTGCTTTTGAAAAGCTGTATCCTGAATCCTTATACGTGGGTAATAAATTATTCACCCATGACTATGTTCTGGGAAAAAGAACTATAGATGTTAAAGCTAAGGGATGTGCGGGGAAACCCCAACCCCACTACACAGCATCAGTGAACTGTGCAGAGGGGAAGAAGTTAGGAGCTAACTCATACTTCTTTGTTCGTGTCCGTAAAGATTTCTCAATGGCTTGGGTTCTGGGTTGGGCTACAGGACTCAAGATTCAGAGATCAGGGGAATTTAAAAAGAGAGGTGATTTAGATGACTTTGGTTTTAAATACAAAGTGGATGGATACCACTTACCTATTGCAGCACTGCGCCCAGCGAACTCTCTGTAGAGTCTTCGAAGTCGATATCGAAAGGCTCAGTGACATCGATCACCCAGACCTTACCACTTCCTTTTCCAACAGACTTTATGGGTCTTATACCGTTGTTAGATTTACCAGCATCTTCTAGATGCGCTAACCCATTACGGACGAACTCTAGTTTATTAGAAGCTCCTAGCGCCCTACCATTATTGTAGGTATGGATCGCTACTTGGAATTCAGTAATAGTTCCCCGCCACTGCTTCATCCTATCGTTCTGTTCTCTACAAGCTTTAGAGAAGAAGTCGATTAGTTCGGCTACTTGAGATCTACTTGAGTTATCATAAGCCGCATAAGCAATACTATTGTCAATGTAGCTCTTAACTCCAAATCGATCATCGTCGAGAACCTCTTCAGGCGGTTTCCATTTCTCTAACCAAGCTAGGAAGTGGGGTAGCTCCTTATCGAGTATATCTTCTAGATCGTATTTCTTAGGGAACTTAAACGGCTTGGGGCAGATCTTGAAAGCCATCAGCTTATCTCGGTTACTAGAGTCCAGTGTTGGGATAACGCTCATACTGTTTGCATCATCGTTGAGGCTAACGATAATCCTACCCGCCCAAGGGAGAGTTACAGCGTCTGAGAATTTAGCCATGAACTCTATTCTTGGGTTAGCTACACCACGTTTAATTAGCTCGGTTGCTTTCCGTTGATCTTGGAATGAAGCAGCACTTACGGTATCATCGATAACCCAAGCAGCGGCCCTCCCTAAGTCTTTGTTAAACTTAGTTCCTCCCGAAAGATAATCACTAGCATCAGCATAACCGCCTACAGCAGCAGAGATAATCTTATTAGAGAGTAGGGTCTTACCCCTTTTAGCGGGACCAACTAGGATACAAGCTTGCCCCTGATCTTCTCGATTATTGATAACCCCCGCATAGAATCTCTGGAACCAAGCAAAGAAGTAATACTTCGCCCGAACGTCCGTGGAGTCTACGAAGAACTGATCGAAGAACTTATTGATCCAAGGCCACTTATCGAAGTCACCATCTTCCGCTGCTAAGATTGGTTCGATGCTAGAACTATTAAGGATTCTTAGACCATTAAAACTAACGACACGCTTATCCCTTCTGAAAACAATTGGAGCGATTTCATTAATTCTATTTTGGTTACTAATGACTAGGATGGCATTCTCAACCTCTGAAATGTTATCTCCTTTCTTAGCGCGTTGTTTAAAGCCGCGCTGTTTGAGTTCTAGGACGAGTTGATCTCTTGGAATTGGTTGTGCGATCTTGTTAAGGAGTTTAAAGAATTGCCTTCCGTTAAACCAATACTCATCGAGTAGATTGCCCATCTTCTCTTCTTCGTATTTCTTAACGAACTCTTTACCAAATATGTCTCGCCAAGTTTTCCAACCTTCATCTCGATCTGAGTAGACGATGCAACCATCTTCAAATACCTGACAACCTTCTCTATCAATCCCATCATCAATCCAAAACAGTGGACCTCTAGAACCTACTTCCAAATCACCTACCCACCTATTGGGGAATCTCTTATCAACTTCTTGTGCAATCTTTTCGATTGGTATCGAAGTCTCCTTAGATTCAGGGGGATTATTCTGGGCCGCTTTTATCAGAGCAGTCTGGACAACAGCAGGCGGGACAAGCCCACCAAGGGGAGTCCAATCTTTCCCAAGCTCAAAATACTGAGAAGGATTTTCTGATTTAACATCATAGCCTGCGAATATTTTGTTGAAGTTAATGGACGACTTCAATTCATTAAGGAAAGCTTTGTATAAGAAATCTGGAATAGATATGGGTTCTTCGAATTCAAACACAATTCTTATGTAACCACTTTGAGTCTTAGACCTCCACGAAGGCATACAACCGACACACTTAGCTGCGATTGTATTATCAACATCCAGCCAATTTACCGGAGCATCGTAATCCGCTGCAATTCCATGAACTAGATTTACTTTATTATCACCTTCTATTCGAGCGTTCGGGGCTAGTCCTTCCGCTAGGCTGTAGAAGCAATGCTTTGTTGTCTGCTTCCCGCACCATTCTCTGTATTCAGCTTTTGACTTAAAAGTAGGTTTCGGATTAACCGAAACTTTAGACATATCGTCACACGGTGTGCATTTCTTTGATCGTAAATTTTCAATGTATCTGTATTTCATTTTTCATAGCGTGTTAGAATTGACCCTTCAGCAGACAACGGTATATCAGGAATCCATGCCGGAGGTTCGGACATAATTTCTATAACGTCAGCTAAGTCTTGCTCGGCGAACTCTACCGTTGACTCGATCACCATCTCGTCATGGACATGCATAATAATTTTATGTCCGGCTTCTTCAACACGCAGCATCATGTCGGAAAATATATCCCTAGCTAATGCTTGTGAAGCATTCTCTGCTACTAATCCACCCCATAGGCGGACGGGTAGGACTTTTCCGTGTCTAGGAATCCCAGCTATGAAGTGCAATCTCCCTGAATCTGCTTTAGATATAAGAACACCGTAGTTAATAACTCTACCACTTGGTAGATCTACGCTAAACTCTGTTGGTATCTGCTGACTAGCTTCGTGAGAACCTTCAATTTCTGAGTTATACTTAGACCACAAGGTTTTAACCTTCTTCATTTTAGACCTGTATTTCTTAACTCTCTTATCAGCTTCCTTTTCGGATATGTTAGACATCGAAGCAAAGCGCCCCGCACCAGCACCATACCCACAACCTAGCACCATCCCTTTTACAGAGTGTCTTAGTTTGGGGTGCTTCTTGAAGGGTTTATCTTCTTCATCTGGGTTCCACATTCCAAACCGTATTGCAAACGCTTCGTAGATGTCATCAGATTCTTTGATCTCCCCCAGCATTTCTTTATCGTTTGCGAGCCAACAAAGTGTTCTCACTTCAATCTGAGATAGGTCAACAACGACGAGTCGTTTAAATTTGTGTGGTTTAATAAGGTGCCTAAGATTCACCCCAAACATTTCTTCTCTAGGTAAGTTCTGTAGGTTTAAATTACCACCCGAACCACTGAACCTGCCAGTGTGCGCCCCAAAATACATGCAGCCCCCATAGTAACGGGAGTCAGACATAGTAGCATTATCGAAAGCTTCCAGCTTCTTCTTTAGAGAGTTTATTCTTCTCCAGTCTTTGACGGCTGAAACCCACTTATGCTCTTTGCTGTGATACTCTACCCATTCCTGAGAGTCCTTATCAGTTTGCGCTAAACTAGCTGGAGGCTCTATACCAACAAGTAGGCATTGAGAATTAAATGCTGCTCTACTTAATAATGGCTTTTCCCCTAACCAAGGAATATTCTCTTCAGCTTCAAACAAACGAAGTTTGATTGTTTCGAGTTGGTTCTTCAGTAGGTCTAAGTCGATTGGTATTCCACGTTGAACAATCGTCCTATTCAAACGACTAATACTCCTTTCAAATTCAGGCCACTGATCTTCCAGACTATTCCATAAGCGTAAGCAAAGCACACTATCTTTGATAGCGTAATCGCTTACTTCTTTCTGGAACTCTTCACTCATATCGCTCCAGTTTTTCCCCGACATATTGTCACGGGTAGATTTATCTACTTGGATGTCATAGAGTTTAGCAGTAGCTCCTTTTAGTGATCTGGGGAGTTTGCAATAAGCAACTAAGTCTGCTGTGCAGTGCCATTCTGACGGAGAGCAACTATCCCACCAACCCATTGAAACACCATATAAATAGAGCGTCTCATCAAACGAGGCGTTGTGCGATAGCACGATGTTGTCATCCAACAAAGACCAATCAAATTTTTCGGGGTGTCCAACAAAAGTTAAACCGTCCGAACCAACTACGCTCACCATGTAAGCGTCAAATTTTGGGTGAGAAAAATACCCAAGTGGACCTAATGTTCGAATACTACATTCTTTGTCGTAGTATGTTTCGAAGTCCACAGCATATATAATTTTATTCATGTATATTTAAAAAAGTAGCCTCACCCCCTAGGTGATAGAAACCCATAGTCGTGGGGGTGAGGCTTTATTTTGGTGGGGGGCTTTTATGCGGTTACCCCCGAGGCGATGATCAATAACCAGCAAGCATACGAAAGTCGCCGCCGCATTACCCTGTCCCAAAAATTATTTCAAGTCTTCAACGATTTCCGCAACTGCGATTTCCGTCTGCTCAGGTAGAGCTTTAAAGGCGTCTTCAAGAGAATCCAATACAACATTTGACATTTGTAGGTCGAGTTTCGATGTTTCAATTGCTTCCTCAATCCGTTGGATTAGTTCGCGCATTTTTAAAATCTCAATCTCAAGGATCTTTCTCCTGTCTTGTGGGCTTGGGCTGACCTTACTCATGTCCTAAATACCCCCCTACAAAATCTAAGACTTCTTCTGACGGCTCTTCGTTCGTAATCGCCAAAGCTGGTGCATACCAACTATACTTACCCCTAGTAATAAGAGTGGATTTAAAATTCCAAAGTCTCTTATGTATCGGTGTTTTCTTGTTGAACATCGCAAAGGTAGCGAGTCTTTTAAATGTTTGCCGATATGCATCTTTAGCTACGTTGATTCGCCCAATGGCGTAATTAGATTTACCAAGTGGAAAGGGGAATGTTTCAGAATCATCTTCTCCACCTTTGAACAATAATGTGATCTCAGCAAATTCCAAGATTGGATATTCACTATCCAAAACTAGTTGAGCCTTCTCATCTTGAGATGTTGCGATTCGAGGCATTTCATCATTGTCGAAAGGAATATCCTCCCGCCAAGATTTTACGGCAGACATCGGCACAACAGGAATTGCTTCCTCCGGTGCAGAAATTACGACACGCTTATCAAGAACTAGGCTACCGTATGGTGCTGGTTCCCCGTCGGCCCCAAAGATGTCACTAGTCTTTTGGACTACGTTTACCCTTGGGATATCGATGTCACTATGGTCCAACGTATCAGATAGCGATGGAGTTGATAGGCTGGAGTTTGGAGCTTCAGCAAGCTCATTTGGTTTCTTACTCATGTTTCTATGTTTCTATGTTTCTATGTTTCTTTGTTTCTGTTTTTTGCTCACGACAAAGTTCGTCGAGGAGCGGATTCTTCAATAATACCTGAGTCATTACAGGCATCTAAAAATTGATCAGATTGTCTTTTCTTCTCACCCTTATCAGCCGTGTCTCCAACAGCCTTCGCAATCTTGGCGAGCGGCAGAGATACATGGCGTAAAACTTCTTCACTATCAACCCCAAAATCTCTAGCAATCTTTAAAAATGTATCTGAGTCGGTCACGTTTCTACGACCCCTCATAGTCTTAAGTCGAAGGTTGGGGTATTCAACCCCATCTTCGGCTAATTTAATCGCCCTCTTTTTGAAACGATCTGCCCAGTTAGTGACGATCTTTGCAATCATATAGAGCTGTTCGACTACTTCTGGGTCTTCGACTGTGTCTAGGTCAACGTCAGGTAATTGGGGGTCTACTTTTTTAGCTACTTCAACGACTAAACCACCGAGAGCGGGGCAGGTATCTTCATGCTTGCAGAACCTGCAATCGACAGTGGGGGTCAATTCTTCCAGACTGGGAGTCCCCGTCTCCCATTTGGGCCGGACCTTCTCAGCTTTTAAAATAACATCAGACAACTCGTCGATCAGTTCATCAATGTTTCCCCGATTAAAAGTATCTGACAAAATCTCATTACGTTGAGGGACAAAGAATACAAACTCAATAGAGGTGAGTTCGGGGTATTTTTGGAAACACCCTAACGTGTAAGCCTTAGCCTGAAAGTTTTTAGCGGGTGTATCTATCTTTGAGATTCCCGTCTTGTAGTCAATTAACACACCATCCTTGTTGTCAAATATCACAAGGTAATCGCAGGTTCCGTAAGTCGAAGTGCCGTTTAGTTCAACGTCGAGTTGAATTTCTGCGTGTTCTTCAGTAAGATTTCTCCCAGATTCGTAAGCGGATAAGTATTCTTTTTGATCAGTCAGTATCTCGTTATATATACTGACCTCTTCTTCACTCTGAAGATTGGATGGGTCTTCGATCTCCAATGCTTCGTGTATTCTAGTCCCCATCGCAGCGGCTGCGTTTGTCCCACTACGACCTTCATAGCCAGAGCATCCTGCCAAATATTTCAGTTGACTAGGAGAGAACTCAGCGTGTCCTCTGTCTGTGTGATTTGGTGTGACCATATCGGGAACATGGCAGACCCGAAAAGTTACTCAAGAACTTTCTTCAATTTTTTTCCCTTCCCAAATATAACGGGCAATCAGGAACGCATCAATCATTCCATCGTGGGGAGTTCTACACCTTTTGTTTTTTAACCAGTTCTCATCTGGCGCTATAGCTTCAGCCTTGGCGAGAGCGGTTTTCTTAGTCGTCCCTTTCGGTCGAAATCCTAAGATCGCCTTCTGCCACTTGTGGACTGAGACACGGCAGACATCGAACTCACAAGTCTCTGCCATGCCGAGAAGTTTACCAAAGCTTAACGCCATTGAGCGAACAGCTTGGGAACTTTTCGCGTGAGCTAGTGGCTCTTCGATAGCGAGTAAGAATGGGGTGTTCAAATACACTAACCACTTCTTAATTTCTCTGACATCAATCTCACGCTTCTTTGACATCTGCTTTGTGGGCATCGCAATCTTATCAATGATAAAACCATGATCAGAGATAGCGACGAGTCCACCGTCTAATCCGTTATCAACTCCTACAATCACAGCACGTTTAGCGTGACAATTAAGCCATCGCCTGTTGCGGGGGTGTATTTAAATACGTTCTTCTTCAGTTGTTTTAAGAAGAGGATCTCCCTCGCATTAGACGGAACCACTTTATAGAACGCGCCTTCAAGTTTCTTAACACTAAAATCAAAGTCGCCGTCATCACGCTCCGTTCGTATTAAGACTTCTGGATCACTTACCACTTCTTTGTTATCAAAAAATTTCATTATTTTACAATACTAGTATCGAGGAAACAGGGGGCAAATTCACCTAAGTCAACATCCATTAATTTTTTAAGTGCAAACTTAGCGTCCTCTTCGGTTAGTCCATGTTCTGTTTTAAGAATAGTTATAGACATTGCACTAGAATAGCAAGCAATAGGTGGCTTATCCATCTGTTCCACCACACCCAACAAAGCTTCTTCAAGTTGCCCAAAAAATATTATTTCAGATAGATCATCATCTTCATCAAATAAATTTTCGGGGGTTGATTTGGATCTGTTAGAATAAGGATCTTTGTTCGGGCTGTAATCCCATGAGAAAGAATCGAAACTGTTAATCATCGCCCTGAATATCAATTATGGTTCCCTCACCCCGATCCGCTTTCTTGTTATTTAGGATCGAGATGTCTATCTGCATTTTACTAGCAGCGCCGCCTCCGGTCTTAGAGTTGAGACCTAAATTTCTCCGTATCAATTGGTCAAGTTCTGAAAGCTCCCTCACATTTTTAGGCGCGTTAATATTCTTCATCCCATCTCGTGCCAGTCGGATTGCCGCCATCGCCATATAGTTCTGATACTTATCGGCGGGGCTTGCCTGACTCTCAGCAATCTCAAGGATGTCTTGTTCCTCCTTGATTCGTGCATCGTGTTTCGCTCGCATTACAGCCTCATCTGTCATGTTCTCTAAGTTCTGCTCGATGGGTGTTTCCTCACCTTCAATTTGCTCGTTCCTAACCAGACCTGACTTCTTAGCGGGGATGCCTCTTTTCTTAAACCATCTCCTGACTGTCCCCGCATGAACGCCTAATTCCTTCGCGATAGCTGCCGTCTTCCAATCAGCTCGATACATTTGCACAGCACGTTCTTGAATTTCTTCTTTAGGATTCCCACTCATGTAGATATATTGTGTAACAACATTATGGCTTTAAACGAAGAGCGGAGCAAGCAGTTACTAGAACCCCGTATTGATGCGAAGACTAAGAAGATGGATGTTGGAGGGTTTCAAATCCCCCCAACTAGTTTAATCACTGCGCTTCTCTATGGGTTTGCGAACCACGAAACTGTTGTTGCTCGCGAATATTACTTCTGGAGAATTTGTGATGAGCTGTTCAACAACGAAGAGTTACCAGAAAAACTATGCGTCAAACACCCTTGGGCAGAGTTGATGATACGGGCGGCATTAGAAAATAAATATCTAGCCGTCGGAGGCTCCGCATCTTCGGGTAAGTCACACACTATGGCTGCTTGGGGAATCGTTAACTGGTTATCTCAACCCCAAGACACTCTGGTCCTGATGACATCCACCACGCTTCGTGAAGCTCGCAAACGAATCTGGGGTAGTGTGATGTCTCTCCTGTCCGTGATTGATGATGCACCAATCAAGATTCGGGATTCAATAGGGAACGCAGCATACATTAACGAGAAGGGAATTCTAATTGAGCGGGCAGGACTATCTCTGATTTCAGCGGAGAAGAGTAAGACTAAGGAAGCTGTGGGTAAGTTTATCGGAATCAAACAGAAGAGAGTGATACTCATTGGGGACGAGCTATCAGAATTATCTGAAGCAATTTTGAACGCTGGATTAACTAACTTGTCTAAGAACCCTTCATTTCAAATGATCGGGATGAGTAACCCCAACTCAAGGTTTGATGCGTTTGGTATATGGTCTACCCCCAAAGATGGGTGGGACAGTGTAGATACTAACACCGCAGATGGGTGGGACACAAAATGGAATGGCAAGTATCTACGGCTAGACGGAGAGAGATCCCCAAACATTTTAGCTGGGGAGGTCATCTATCCGTGGCTCCCCACACAAGAAAAACTTGACGAAGATAAAGCTTTGTTGGGTGTAGAGAGTAGGGGCTACATGCGAATGGTTCGCGCTGTATTTTTTGATAGTGATGAAACCACGGGCATATACACAGAGAATGAACTAACTAACACGGGAGCTTTAAACGCAGTTGAATGGAGGGGTGCGCCCATTAATTTATGCGGTATAGACCCCGCATTTACTAATGGTGGTGATAGAACCATACTTTACACAGCTAAATGTGGCTACAGTGTCTCTGGTCAGTATGTGTTGGAGTTTGGTAGAGCGATTCATCTTAATGATGATGCGACAAATAAAGCAGTCCCTCGAACCTACCAGATAGTGAGACAGATTCGTGAGCATTGCGAAAAGCTAAAGATCCTGCCAGAGAATGTCAGCGTCGATGCCACTGGAGCGGGTGCGCCCTTTTGCGATGTCCTCGCTGGCGAGTGGTCGAATCGATTTATGCGTATTTCTTTTGGTGGTAAAGCTAGTGATAAGCGAGTTAGCGCGAATAGCCAGATGATTGGGACTGAACTCTACGTTAACAGGGTTTCAGAACTGTGGTTTGTTGGGAAAGAATTGATGAGGACACGGCAGGTTTATGGAGTGAACAGCGATCTCGCCCAAGAAATCACAGCGAGGAACTACGATCATGTGAAAGGATCGACCCTCCGAATGAAGATAGAATCCAAGCCAGAGTTCAAAGCCAGATTCGGGAGGAGTCCCGACCTCGCCGATGCCGCTTTTCTTGCTCTCGATTGTGCGCGTCAAAGACTGGGCTTAGTAGCCGTAGATCCACCAAAGGACGGGGATAAACTGCATAACGGACCTAGACGTTCGATGAAGTTTTTGAGTGGGGCTTTGCAGAATCCTGATGCCACGCTTGTCGATTGACTTTCCCCCACGCAGAACGTATAATTTTAATCAGACTATGAGTGTAAAGAAGTTTCTAAAAGATTTTATAAACGTAGGCACGGGTGGGAGGAAATCAGGTGGGGCGAAAGAAGTTGCCTCAGAGCCAGATAAAGCCTCATATCTAAGAGATTTTTTAACCGTAGGTACGGGTGGGCGGAAATCAGGTGGGGAGAGAGAAGTTGAACTAGAGCCAGAAAGCTCATTACCTCCAGATGCTTTAAAACAATTACAAGATTTCTTAGGTAAGCCAGAACCTGAGTCAGAACCTCCAGTAACCGAAATCGCTGGGTCAATGTATAATCCGTGGTCTGCGATAATGGCAATACCTGAAATGGGAAAACGGGCAGTTGATCTCGGCGAGACCGCATTCGATATCAAGGATAACGTATACGATACCTTTTTTAATACGAAGGTTAACCCAAAAGCGTCAATTTTTGATGCTAGTGAACCAATCTTTATCCCTAAAAACAATGATGCTCTTAAAGATAAGCTACTATCTTCAGAGCCACAAGTTAAGTATGAACCAGCGCCAACTTTAGAGAACACTCAAGGAGTGGGGGCGCGGGCAGGGTTTGGTAAGGGCCAATTAACAGGATCTCAATCAGATCAAGTTGAAGAGAAGTATCGAGCAGATCTTGAGAAAGCTGAGTCTCTGACTGGAAAAGAAAAAGACCTCGCCATTTACGACGCTGAAAAAGCGAAGCGTAGTATGGTAAGTGGGTTCAGGGGGTCTAACACGGTAGTGGCGAGACCTTCAAATACAATGGCTAGAGCCAACACAGTGACAGGGGGGCAAGGAGTTAATATTGGTGGTGAAGTTAATATTAGTGGGGGCGATCAACCCCAAGATATTAGAACAACAAACCTCCCCCCGAACCCCGCCGCGAAAGAAGAGGGTATGAATATCACACGCGATGATAAGGGAAGCACTGTGCTGGGTGATTATAGCACTATAGGATATGCTACAAAGCCCGCAGAAAATTATGGGGAAGATCCAATGCTCGGTGAAAAAGGAACCATTAGTTCAGAGGGTTACGATTTACCATATAAGGTGAGGCGTTCTGCTGCGGAAAGAGTTAAAATTAACAGAAAAGAAAGAGGAGAAGCCGCAGAAGAATTCAGGAAAAAAGAAAACTACGATGCCTTCTTTGAGAACAGTAAGAAGACATTGGGGACAACTGCTAAAGGGTTAGGCGTAAATAAAGGACAGGCAAGCTTATACGCTCCCAACAGGGGGATGAGGAAAGCGAAGAAAATGATGGATGCGGGATTCCCTAAAGTAGCCAACATGATTGCTGGTAATTGGGCCATGTCTCCTGAATCGGACTCTCCGATTATGAATAAAGCAATGCGTGATCGACTCCTGAATTCTGCCGAGGAGGCAGAAAAGATGAGGAGAGCTAATAGTAAGATGGAACAATTGATGACGGAACAAAAGAGAATGAAGTTGATGGAAGAAATAAATAAAGGTGCTGACCCCAAAGAGGGAGTGGGGAATCCTACAGCTTCACTAAACCGACAATCTTTCTACCCCCAAGCAGGACGAAACCCATTTTTCCCAGAGAGGGTGAAATTAAACTCATCTAAACTTAGCGTATAATGTTTGACCCAATTACTGACCCACTGAACGACTTGGATTATAATAGGGACATTGCGTCTCAAAAAAATGAGTTCGGACTAGCTGGCATGACCAGTAGGCAAGCGGCTTATGTCAATGCGGTTAGCGACCGACTTTTAGATCCTCAACGTAAGAGGATGTTCGCTTTAAATAATCAATTTGAAAAAAGTAGAGCCGCCGATCTTGCGTTTGCGAAGGGGCAGCTTGAAATTGACCAGAGGAAAAAAGAGCTTAAAAGAACTCAAGAAAGTAATCTTAGAATGGACGAGGTAATGGGCCAATTTAATGAGGTTGCTAATAATGAAAGCCTAACACCAGAACAACAGCAAGCGGAGTTTGGTAGAATTCAAATGACCAACGCTCAAACTTTGGCGGGGTCTACTTTTGGTAGTGCGTATATGCAGGGTCTTAACAATTTCTTAATCCCTCAATTGAAGCGACAAGCGGAAGACAGAGCTTATCAGCTTGGGGTTGATAAAGAAATAGGGCGGGAACAAAGAGCCGTCGAACGGAAAGAGCAAGACACTTCAGCAGCAGATTATCTCATAGCGCAGATGGCTACCGATCCCAATCAAGCTGAACTTATCTTGGATAAAGAAAATCCAACGGCTCGCGACTTGGCTATGGCTGATGCCGCAAGAGTTGTAGCTGCAAGGAGTAAACAGAAATTAGAACTGGATGAAGCTAAAAGACAGGCAGCACTAGAGAAGGCTCTCCTTGATCAACAGAGAAAAGATAATATCACTATGGCAGATGACGCCATCGACTCTTTTGAAAAGGCAATATCGGCTGTGATGAAGATTGATTCCAATTCTGAAGATGATGACGGGATGGTGGAAATTTCTCCCGAAGATGAGGCTTTATTAGAAAGCTACCGAGGGTCAGATCTTCGGTATGGCTCGGGCGAAGAAGATATAATTAGCATCTCATCCGAAGCAACTACACAAGAGCTTATTAAGAAACTTAGACAGGCTCAAAACAAAGCTAGTGAAACAAAGAGGAGTATTTTATCTTCCTCTACCCCATCAGTAAACAGGGGTAATCTTAGAAGTCCACTATCACCCACTGTTGGTGGGGGCTTCCGCAAATAACATATACAAATACATACTGCTTCTGCTATGACAGACCCAAGCGAACCAAACAAATCCTCCCTCACTGAAATTCCGTATTCGGATTGGTCCTTAAAAAATAATTATGATGACCCAGTAGAAAGCTACAGTAGATACACCGACGATGTAAAAGATCAGTATCTTAAGGCGGGGCAATTCAACATAGGTGTAGCACAAGCTCTTGACTCTAGTCTGGTAAGTGTTCTCGAAGAGGAAGGACTTATAACACCGGATAATCAGGATCAAGTTTTTGATAAATTAAATTCTTACCGGTCCTCTTCTTTTGAGGAAGACATTGAATTCATTAGAGAATTCTCAGAATCTAATCAGCCATTTAGTGGTGAAGAAGAGAATGATCTCGCCACATATATGTCTAGCACATACCAAGGAGTCGAATTACCAGAAGATCTCGACCCCACTAAAATCACAGAGGCAGTTAGGAGTAAAAAAGAAGACGTAGTTACTGCGTTATATGACAAAGGAACCATTGATGCTGGTTCTTATATTGACTCCAATGGAGACCGTAAGTTTTTAGGGGGTAGAATCCCAGAGGGAAAGTCAGTAGAAGATGTTATCCTCGATAACAAAAGGTATGGTGTAGTTGCTGAAGACATTCTCAACATCCAAAATAAGAGAACCCGTGTAGCTGGAACGAGTAGATTGGGTTACACCCCTGAGTCCGATAATTACAACTTGATGCAGTATGAAGTTGAAGACCGCTTGAAAGCTTCGGGCATCTTAAAAGAGCTAATAACGGAGGACAGTGATTTATTCGACAAAGATGTAGCCGCCCGCTTTGAAGCATTACGAAGAGATTTTGGTAAAACCAAATCTTGGGACATGTGGGATTCAGCTATCGATAACACTGGGGATGTCCTAGGGGACGTAGCTCAAAGTATAAAGAAAGGTTGGAACTGGATATCTTCAGATGACGAAGAATTCCAACAAGTAAAAGAAGAACAAGAGTTCGAGGAACTCATGGAATCCCACGAGGATAGCATTGATGAGGCTAAAGAAGGTTTACTTGACTACCTCACAAATAAAACAGGTTACGCTAAAGATGTTCTTGAAGACGCAGTGGATGACACAGTTAAACTTTTATCTAGAGGGAAGCATAACGGGGAAGCAGCTACTTTGCTTTACTCGGAAGATGGAGAAGATCTAAGTGACAACGTGGTTAAGACTTCGTTTAACGGAGTATTAGTAGCAGAAGAATTAAACTTCAAACCTGAAGAATACAAACGTGCCTTGTTTCAAGCAGGGTTGACAAACGAACAAGTAGAATTTCAGGAAGCTAATAGAGTCGCGACTAACGAACTTAATTTTTCAAACATTAGTAATGTCTTGGCTAATGACGAAGATCTCGGCGATGATTGGCAACAAGCTTTAATTGCAGGTAAGTGGAATGGGTTATCTAATAATGAGATAACTGAAAAGTTTGTAGCAGAACACAACCCAAGCTTTCGTTATGATGGGTTAGCAACTAGCGTAAAACACGGTGTAACTACACTTGGTTATGGCGTAGCTGCCATGTTCAACTCTGAATGGGGGCAAGATGGACTAGTTAACAATCAAAAAGAAATAGCTCAAAATAGAGCTATGGCTGAAATTTTTGGTGTTGAAATGGGGATGGAACAAGATGCTGCGGAACAACTTGCTCCTATGGCTGTTGATATGATGATCGGCATTGGGGCAACATTACTAACCCCGATTACTGGAGGATTGTCTGCGGTTGGAGCCGCCACATACGCATCTAGCAAGGCAGCAGCTACTGCTATGGCTAGGAACTTAATAAAAACCACGACGTTATCTACCATAAAATCTGCCCCTACCGCAGCAGTAAAAGAAGCGATAAAAGAAACTGCAAAAGTTGGTGTCAAGAGGGCCACGATTGCTAAAACTTTTTACCAAGGAACATTTAGTAATGTTTTAAAACAACAATCTAAACGAGACTTGTCCGGCAAGTTAGTTAAAGAAGAAGCAGAAGACGCAGTCGAAAGGATTCTCAAAGCAAAAACTTTAGGGGCCGATGCTACAGCAGATCAAGTGATGGGTGCTGTAAAAATGTATAACGGCAGAGTTGCAAAGTTTCTTGATGTGTCCACTCCAGCATTCATTCCAGCAGCGACACGCTCTGGGTCGATGAGTTATGGATCTATGTTCTCCACCACCACGGATCAATTAACTGCCAAACACCAAGACGCAGAAGGTAATTGGATCGGAGATTGGAGTGCCGAGAAAGTTAGGCAGGAAGCGCATGGTGTAGCTTTTACAGGGGCGCTAGTGGCAGGAACAACTACAGGTTTAATCACTGCTGGTTTAGGTCAAATAGCTGGTGGTAAGTTTGGGGGTGTTGAGAATGCATACCTAAGAGGAGTAAGTTATAAACAACTCAAGATAGCTACTGATAGAATGATCGGTAGAACATCTTCTGATGTCGCCTTCCAGAAACTTATCAAGAGATCAGTGAGGAAAGTGATGCGTAAAGCTGCCGCTGGCGGTGGGGCGCAATTTCTTAGAGGAGTAGCTGGTGAATCTTTTGAAGAAGGATTAGATGAGTTATTGAATGGTGTAATTCAAGATACATTTACTAACCAGAATACTCCTTTCAGAGAAAGAATAGAAGCTACACTACAGGGCGCAGCTTTGGGTGCGTTTATGGGAGGACTCGCACCTTCAATGGGTGCCGCTATTCGAAACAACCCACTTACTAAAGGGCCACTTGCTGACAGAGATAAGATGCAGCAACTCGAAGCTGACATAATGGAAGACTTCGATTCTGAAGTTGCAAAGGATGCTGAGTTATCTAAGAAGAAAAAAGAACTTGAGGAACTAGCACCCGCTACAGCGCAAGAACTCGACAAGGCTCAAAAAGAATTCGCAGAAAAACCTGCAACAGAAACTACCCCCCAATCTGAAGCTGAAGCTGAAGCTGAAGCACAACAAGAAGCGGTGGCGACAGATCAGTTTGCCGACGACTTAGCTACTAATGAAGCCGCAGCAGCGGCAGAAGCAGAAGCAGATGCGAGGTCAGAAGCTGAAGTTGATGAGATGGAAAAAGCTCTGAAAGGATTGACTCCAGAAGGGCGAATAGAATTCGACAGGGAATTAGAAATCGGTCTTAAAGAAAGTATAGAAGCGTATAGGAAAAAATTCCTAACTAGTTCTAATGATTCAGCCGATGGTAATCTCAGTCCCGATTCTCCCAAAGGTCACCCACACCATGTGAAACAAGTAGACCCTAAAAAAGTTTACCAGTCTGCACTCGTCGGCGTTAACAAAAAAGAGAAGACCTATCGTCAGTTTGAAGAAACTCTCCGCTCGATAGACACTGACTCAGTTAGGTATAGGAGGATTGAGGAAGAGTTTAATCTCGCCATCAAAAAACGTAGGGCTTTAAGCCCTGAGAATGCGGATAGGTTAAGAACTAAAGCTAAGTCTGCTTTCGATGCAGCTTTAAACCCTAAGAAAGAAAAGGTAGTTGTTACAGAAGGGGATACGAAAGAGTTAGATAAACTAATAGAGCTAGGTTATCCCGTAAGTTTTCTTAAAGAGCATCTCTCAGAACTTGGGCTTCGCCTACAGAGAACGGACAACGACTACCTTAAGGGGGTAGCGGGTGTTCTAAAGAAAAAGATAAGATCAAGATTCCCTGTTGCGCCAGTTAAAATTAAAAAAGGAAGAGTAAAAATTCCTAGTAGTTTTGCTAAAAAAGGTAGTGTGTATGTTGATGCCAATCAACAAGGGGTATTCAATAACGACCCAGAGGGTATGCTCACCCTACTTCAAAACGGTTTCTTCATTCCAGTTCCTGCACAATATGCGATGCAGGACAGTGGATTGAATCCCGCTTTCAAACTCAAAGAAACTTATGAAGGCAGTGGTTCGTATTTTGTTTCTGATATTAGAGTTCCCCATGCTGGGGGAACTTATTCTGCTTTAGTTAGATTCAACGAAATCAAATCTTTGTTGCCTGACTGGAGCCGACTTAAAGATACTTTAACTGAGCTTGATGTAGCGACAACAACTCAACAAACATTGATGCCTAATGTTGTGGTTGATTCTCCGTTCACGACATCGGAGTCTAATAACAGAAAGCGTGTCACACTTGAAGCGTTACTAAAGGACGTATCTAATTTAGATACAATTAAAACTGTATTGAATTCAGGAGAAGAATTAAACCTCCCCGAGGATTACTTTAACTCAGCAGCTATTGAGTTGAGCAACAGGTTGAAGCTAGATATCTGGAAGTTTTCTAAGAAGATCGAAGATGGGGACGCTGCGGGGGTTCCATTCAATCTATTTAAATCGAAGAACGAAGTTAAAAGTTACTACCAAGAGCAGTATAATCTCCGCGAACAGAACTCAAGACAAGCTATGGTTTCTTTAATGGGGTCATCGGAGAGCCTAAGTCCAGAGGTTCAGGAGTCTATTGAGGAAGAGATAGCTACTAAAGCGGACAGGTCACCTAACTACACGTCATCCATTCCTGAGCTTAACCGTGAACACATTCATTCTTACATTAAGAAGCAAACATTTCAGGGAGTTGAGGCTTTAAAGAATGATAAGACATTAAAAAGCGTAGTGGCTTCGTTTGTTAACAAGCACAAATACAACAACACAGGAGCAGATCAAGTTAAGAACCTTACTGAGAATCAGTTGTTCTCGTCCTTCACACAACTTCTTAGTAAGAGAAAAATATACGGGGACTCAGAATTCACTAACTTCATTAAGAATGATCTTGAGGTTGGTTACCCAGAAGGATTTTACCTAAACAGATCCATTAGGTTATTGGGACTAGGTTTCGGAACATCACACATCAACATTAACCAAGACCCTGAATTCCAAGAGGACGTAAGGAGAGAACTACAAGCAGTTATTGGTAGCCCACTATCCTTAACGAAGGATCAAACTATTGGGTTCTTCAACGATCTTTCTGAAAGCGTGTCATTCCACATGCCTCACGATCTTAAAGATAAAGTGTCGCGAAGAGATGCTTTAAAGAAGAACGCCAAAGAAATTTTAGACATGGGGCTTGAGGGCAACAACCCTGAATCTGTTATCGAGGTGTTACAAAAGATAGCAGATGGATCACTAAAGAAATACAAGCCCCTTAAAGAAGTTGCCAAACTATTACTGCTAGACAAAAGCTTTATTAGAGAAGTTGATTTCTCCATCCTGTCTAATGCATCTGATTACGCTGGTCTGTTCTACATAGATTCAAGAGGAGTCGCCAACGTAGAAATAAACCCTAGTAGGATGGGTGGGAGAGGAGTAGGAGAAACTCTAGTTCACGAATATGTCCACGCATTCACAGTCGCTATGCTGGAGCGTCCTGCCGCCGCTCGAACTAAAGATCAGAATGAAGCGATAGCTACTATACAACGCCTTAAAAGGTTGGTCGTTAAAAAATCCCAAGAGAATGGGGACTATGATGAGTTCATTAAAGATGGAACTCTCAACACTAAAGAATTTGTAGCTTACCTTTTAACATCCACTGAGTTTCAAAAGAGAGTAAGAGGGTATGTCCCCGCTCCCAAAGGATCTAGGGGTGGACTGTATGGTTTCTTCAATGCCATTGTTAAATTATTTGGTGGTCGTAAAGAAGCTATCAAAGATCAAGTTCAAGAAGCTATGGACCTTGCTCTCGACCTCACTGGTAGGGGGTTAAGGGAACCTGCAACAGAAGCAGGATTCAGGAATCAAGTTGCAGATAGAGTTACGGCCACCCGTGACGAACTCAATGCGATGGCGGGTGATAAAGATATATCTGACATCAATGATGAGAGACTCAATAAAGCTGCCAATGATTACACTGCTTGGGCAAGGGGTTATGTCCCAGACGAGATCAACTTAATCGTAGATCCGTTGAGTGAAGAAGTTGTGGGGATTGATGAACAAACAGGCTCAATTATATTTAACCCCAAACGGGCAGCGATTAAACTATCTCAGTTAGTTTCTGATCAGAACATAGATCCTAACAGAAGGACTCACATCCTAGCTAGTATGATCAATGAACAGATTGGTAATGCCGCCGCTCTTCAAATGGTATCTGATGAGCAACTAGCGGAGATAGCTGGGGCCATGACACAATCGGATTTGGAGTCGGCCATAGAAGAAAATTTCCCGCTTGATCAACAAGCAGATTCTTTCGACAAGATAAATAGTTCTGATCCAAGGGTTGTAGCTGCTGAACGAGCAAGGATAGCCACTAAAGTTATGGTTAACCACGCGAGCAAGGCGCTTAAAGGGGAAACCACTAATGAGCAAATTGCTTTCCTTGCGTCTAACCCCACTTTAATCCCTTCCTTTATTAACTACCTGAAGGTTTTAGTTACCAAGCTAACTTATCGTAAATCAATTAGTGACATCTCCCCCGAAATGAAGAACGGGGTCAACAATATTATTAGAGAGATAAGAGCTATGGAGATGGGGTATGCCCCAGCCCCAAGTTCTATTACACACAACCCTAGAAATCCTGAAGAGGTAGTTAACATACTACTTAAGCAGGGCATCAGTTCAAACATGTTAGTTCCTGATGGGGATCTTAACAATGTTACCTCAGAAGAAACTGAGCCTACTATAAATGCTCAAAAAGCGAGAGGTGATACAGACAATACTGAAGATACATTTGCTGATGACTCGCTAATACCTGACTCTCTAAGAGTAACAGGCGGTATGCCCGAAGGGAAAATTGGGAACTGGCTGGATCTTCTTGACGTTCCTTTGATGGAGCTTCACGACTACGACATCCCAACTGAAAATGATAAGGGCTTCAACTTTAAGAAAGCATTTATAAAGCTGTTTAGGCGTAGGGCTGACCGAAGGGTAGTGTCATTCTATGACCAGAACAAAGCTTTCATTCGGGAGACCAAAGGTATTATCTCTGACTTCCAAAATAAATTTGATGCCACACTTGAGTCCGAAGAGGCTAGAATTTCGGAATCATTAGGTAGAGACTACAAGTTCCCACAAGAACTATTTGCTGCGGCGTCTGGATCTAATGCAGGTTCTCAACTGACTGAAGAGCAGTCCGATCTTGTGCAAGGGGAATACCTCTACGCTCTTCAACAAGCCGAGTCTATGACTGGGCGTGAAAAGAAATTAGCAAAAGACTTAGCTGAGAAAGCTAAGAGCGAAAGGATCTTGCAGCTAAGAAACGACAATCGATTAGAACAAATCGCACGTCGTGACAAAGCTTTAGAAACCATAATGCGCACATCTCCCGCACTATTTGAAATAGTTACTGATATGCGTAAGCTTCAGGATCAGCTTTCTAAGAAAGCGATGGATGTTTTTAAGGGGACAATGGACCCAGATGATTTAAAAATCTCATTTGATTTTAACAAGGGTATTTATCTGACAAGGAGGTATCGTATGTTCGAGGATAATAACTTCGCACGTAAACTATCAGACTTAGATGATGATACATACCATGAGCAAAGGGAGAGAGCAGCGGTGTATTTCGCCAGACAAGAAGCTCTCAGTAGGTTAGATGATATCATGGAAGAGACTGGCTTGAATCGTGTAGATGCAAGACAGAAAATTGAAGAAGATCTAGCTAACAAAGATTCTAAAATGATGAGCGATGGTCGGAGGCTTGTTCAAGACTTCATCAATAGCTATTCAAAATCTGAAGTTCGTAATAACCTTCAGATAAAGAACGGGGCGTCAGGACCACAAATTGTTATGCCTGATGGTGGGTTCGATAGTGGTGTTCTCAGCAAATTAATTGGAGACATCAAAGATAAAAATAACATACCTGAACCCATTAGAGAATTGCTTGGGGAGTATAAGGAAGATCAAGGGATAAGGAACTTGGGTGCCACAATGCTGCACACAGCTACCTCTATATCCAACCAATCATTTTTTAATAAGTTAAAAGATCTTGGGACCAAGAGTAATACTCCTTGGTTGGTTAATGAGCAACAGTACGCTGCTGATCAAGCAATGCCACTCGACAGACAAAAGTATTCTGATTGGGTTAAGATAAAGAATGACACAGGTGATTCAGATCTCACTCCCATCAAGGGGATGTATGTTCCGAAAGAAGTCCACAGCAATCTCAAGAAGTTGTTCGGCGACAAGAAAGAAATAATAGATGAGAAGGATCAAGCTTCAGTAGTCCTCGCTGCCCTTGAAAATTTCTCAAAGAAAGCAACAGGCTACAGTTTAGCTATGAACACTCTAGGTTCAGTTGGTTTCTACTTCAGGAACATGATTGGTAATGCTTTATACTTCGGTCCAATGCAAGGATACTACGGTGGTAACGTGTTACTCGCCAAAGAAGTTGGTGGTATGGGGTCAGCAGCACTACAAAAAATAGGGTTGATGGAGAGTGGGAAACTCGCTGAAGAATCTATGATGGTTCGTGCAGCTAAAGGTTCCCGTGCTGAACTTGACTTCGAACTCATCGAGTTGAAAACCATGAACGTGTTCGGAGACGAACTCGAAGTTTCTGCCATCCAAGAATTGCTAGATGGAAGTAAGAAGTTTGAGGATTTAAAAAGAGGAACTAATACGGTATCCAAGCTGGCCAACAAGATTGATAAAACGAAAACTTTTTTGACTGAGAGTGACAAACTTGGATTAGCTTCTGTAGGGATACGAGGTGTTAAGAACGGTAAAGAAGCTCACGATAAACTATTAGCTTTAGGTGGTAGGTTAGCGTCTGCCGCTGATGGTTTCTTTAAGATAGGTTTGTATGAATTCGAACTTGGTGTGCTAAAGAAAGCAGCGCAAGAAGAGATTAACGACAACAACCCTAATGGTGAGTATGGCAAACTCTTAGATGCTAAAGGTAATCCCACACCCGCTATGAAAATGAAAGCGGCTGAGATAGTTAAGGATACAGCACAATCATACAGCAGGGCGCTCCCTGTTGTTCAATCCCTTAGCCAAACTCAGCTCGCTTTAGTGATGGCCCCATTCGTTAGGTTTGCCGCCGATGTCCCTAGGGTGTATGCAAACGGAGTAGCTAGGGTATTCCAAGAGATGGGCTCTGACAATGAAGTTATCAGGAAGCGTGGGCGAAAAAGATTGAGGGGGTTAATTCTGACCACGGCTGGAGCAGTAGCTACTACGAAAGGAACCGTCGCTGTTCTCTTCGGGTTGTTTGAAAGTGAAGATGAAGAATCTGCTTTGAGAGCTATGCTTCCTGACTGGGCCAAAGGTAACAGCCTCTCCGTATTTAAGGATGAAAACGGCATATACCACACGGTAGATTTGACTTACCTAAACCCATTTGCAATCATTCAAGATCCCATATTCAGGTCGATGGAGAATTTACTTGGGGGTAAGGGTATCGTTAAGACAATGACCACTCTTCTTGGGCCAAGCGAAGGTCTCTTGAAGCCGTATGCAAAATCACAAATTCTTGCTGGGGGAGTAGCTAGATATGTCCTCAACGAAGATGAGTATGATAATCCTATTGCTCTCGAAGGTGATGGACTGAAAGGAGAATGGAAAAGATTTTCTGAAACTATCTTAGATGCGTTCACACCACGAGCCGGATCAGCATTAGCTGACTCATATCGCATTATGAACGGAGACAAAGTTGATAAGATGTTTGAGCAATCTGCTTGGGGTCCACTTCTTAAAGAGGTTCTCCCCATAAAACCATATCAGCTTGACCTCGACAAGGGTATGAAACGGTTCATGTCTAAGCACAAATCTGCTTACACTCAGAACAAACGTAGGATTGATAACCTTCTTACTGACGAGGGTAGTGTTCCTCTTGAGAAACTAGCAGATGCTTATGACGATATGGTCAACCTTAGTAAGAAGCAAAACTCAGACTACTACAAAGTAGTTAACGGCTTCATAGGATTGGGCATCCCAAAGAAAGACATCGAGAGGCAAGCCAAATCAAAAGGGTTTGGTTCTCTCCAACTCAAGATGAATAAGGTGGGTATGATGATGCGTCCTTCCTTAAACAAAGGGGCAGTGGATAGAGCTAAACAATCTTCCGAAGGCAGGAAGAGAGTTAAGTTCCTGCAAGAACACATTCGAGTGAATCACCCAGACAAACGAATCAGAATAAACTAATGAAGAAAGAAGAATTCAAACCACATAATATGTATAACCCCAAAACAGGGGAGGCAGTCTTAGCTAAGACATACGAACAACACCTCAAACTAAAGAAAATGAAATACGGACACAGCAAACCAGCCAAGAAGAAAACGGCTAAGAAGAAAGTAGCAAAAAAGAAGGCGGCTAAACCTAGCCGCACCTCTTTTGCTGAGAATGTTGAGAAGCGTATGGGCTACTAGTCTTTGTGATCAGTAGATAACCTATAATAAGTTTCAATCTCATCCAAGGGATCAGTCAGTGGATCTGGCTGCTCCCTTTTTTCTTGTTTCAACATTGCCTTACCTAAGATGGCGTAGTTAATGATGTCTTCGAAGGCATCGTCAACTGACTCATCACTCACACTCAATGCACCATCGTTCGTGAACGTCCGAATCCTTTGGATCTTATCCATTACACGCATCAGGATTCCGGTTACAGGATGCACACCAAGGTAAGTTGCGGATCGGAAATTAGCAAAGACATCCTCCGCTTCTTTCCCCCCTGTATAATCAGAGTTCTTACGCTCCATTATGCGGCGGCATTTGTTGCATGTATTCTCATGCATCTTGAGTAGTTCTTCTTGAGTCATGCTGCTAGTTCGGCTTGGGTTATTCTTGCTATGGCATCTCTGATTTCAAAGAAGACCAACTCGTCATGGTTACCTATCAGAGTTTGGAGTGTCCTTATAAAGATATCAACGTGCTTCGCTTGATGCCCTCGGACACATCGTATGCTTGCCGATGGGGAGAATGCAATGATAGACCACCCCGATGGGTTGTTTATGTGGTTGTCCCTTTTGGATTTCAGAGACAGTTTTATTTTCTCACCGTCGAAGTAATCTGATTCGAGCATCAGATCTGCGGTGAAGGTGTTCGTGGGTTCATTCATAATGAGTAGTGTTCAGGATACAGGGTTCAGATTGGTGGATCGTTTTCATGTTGGCAAGCTTACGATCAATAGCTTTCATTACGTATTCCTCAATGGAATCGTGGGATAACAGGACACGTTGGAGAGCATCACTCTTCGCCCCGTTTCGGTGGATGCGCCCGATTACTTGAGCGAATTCTTTGGCGTTAAAACTGGGAGAGATCAAGGAGAGGCGGGGTCGATTGCCGTGAGTGTCGTGGAGAGAGATGCCTGTCCCCCCAGTGGCGGCGTTAATCACTAGGATATTTATCTCATCTCGTTGGAATGCATCGATCAATTCATTACGCCTAGTTGGTGGGGTCGAGCCGTCAATATAATCACACCCAATCAGGGCAGATAGATCCCGAAGCGACTCACTGAAATTCAGAAAGACTACCACGTTATGTCCTTCCTCGACGGCATCCATTGCCATCGTCGATATGTCTTTGATCTTGAGCAACTCACACTCCTGCCTAGCTCGAAGGATCTTCACGATCATCGGATCGTCATCTTCTTCTTGGGCATTCATCAATCGTTCGGAGATCTTCCCGTCTTCGATGTAAGACTTCACATCCTCGGCAGACATATTCAACTCCTTGTATGCCTTGTTGATCTTGTTGTTCGCCGTGAATTCGATGGGGTCTACGAGGACTCGGTTGTCTTTAAAGGAGTCAGGGAAATCATCAACGGTAAGACCGTGGGTCGATGTCCCATACATTGCATTCCTCAACCAGTTCAATGCGAACCTCGGGTCTCTCATTTCATACCCACCCCAATGTCCCTTACCACACTTCAGCATTGTCATCCATTTGAAATAGCTGGGCAGGTTCCCCCTCGAAACATCGTTCGAGTGGAGCTTCAACATATAACCCAAGGGTCTCATCTCCAATGGAGAATCACACGGGGTTCCACTCATACCATGCACTCGGACTCCCTGTTTCACCAAAGCAATCAGGAGGTTGGCGTTCATAGTCCACGGTCCTTTGAGTTTATGAATCTCATCGACAAGCATGAGTGTCTTGGGTGGGAGCTTCCAGTTGTATGTCTTCTTCCCTATCTTACTAACCCATTCACTCTTACCCGTCCTCAACTTCTCGACATTGAGGATGAACAGTGGATCAATACCCACTTCCTCAAGCTCTGACTTCCATGTTGGGAACACTGCCTTGGGACATAGCACTGCAACGTGATCAATCTCGCCCTGCTCAAGTAGAGATAGGGCGACTTGAGAGCCAACCACAGTCTTACCAGTTCCCATCTGCGAGGAATCAAGCGTGTTCCTACCGTCTTTAATAACAGACAAGAAGAAGTCAGCGGCTTTTCGCTGGGGTTCAAACAGAGTCTTCATGTCTCTTCCTGATCCAAGTTACTCCACACCATTCCATCCATGCTCCTGTCCCCTTGTTGAGGCACAAAGTATATGGATCATCTTTGATTGGCTGGGATATGCTTTGCCTCACCTGATCGTTGAAGATCATGCGTTGCAGTGGCGTGTGTTCACTCAAGCGTGGCACTTTTCTTTTATTAAGTATATTCATTATCATCTTCATCTTCTGTTCCTAGTTGACTGGCGGCTGCCAGCGTTTCAATCACCTCAAGGCACTCTTTCAAGGTAGGGTTCCCATCAATGTGGGTCCACTCGCCCCCGCTTTGCTCCCAGATCCCCCACCTGTAGTCAGATGGGGTAGATCCGAGGGGGATAAGTTCGGTTATGTCAAATGCGCCGAGTCGGTGGATGTCCTCCACTCGGTAGTGCGACCGACACATATCATGGACCTCATAGAGTCCTTTAGTCAGTCTTCTTACTAGCATCAGGGTTCATGTTTAAGGGTTCAAGATTCACGATGCGCGTGATCTCCCGATTAAGATCGTCACGTTTATTACTTACGCGAGTGATCTTTTGATTTAAAAGAGCCACCTCATCGTGAAGTAACTGCACTCTAACTTGCTCGGCCTCGGTGAGGTGTTTAATTATATCATTCATGGTTTATTTGTTTGGATATTGTTGGTGGCACTCGGGGCATTTGTATGACACGAACTTATCAGCGCGGGATACTTCATGGCAAAGTGGGCAATACTTTAGTTGCCCAAACCCCATGTCCTCTTCTTCGATGGCGAAGAGGTCATCGACGATTGACTGAAGGACTAGCTTAGTCTCCGCAGGAATGTCCTGCTCTGATATCTTGGAGCGGATCTCTTTCGCCGACAGGGTTCGCCCCCTTGGGATACGCTTTTCCGTACGCTCGGCGGGTTTCGAGACTCCACCCAAAAGAGATGCAATCTCAATCGAGTCCTCACCCTTATGTCGCTTCTGTCGAAGCACGAAACGAGGGGGTAGGTTCGGGTGAGGAACCATCGACGCGAGATAATCTTTCTCGCCTATCTTTATCTCCCGTATGACGGGAACTTCTAGTTTAGTTGCCATAGTATTTAGGTATTTAGTTGAAGCCCAAGGTATCAGGGCTGGGTTGGTTGTCAATTCTTTCCGCTGCGGATGCGTTTGGTTTCCTCATACACTTGGCTCGCATAATCAACGAGGAGTAGGTAATCCCCATCGATCTGGTTCACGGGCCGGAGATTAAATCGCTTCATCACTTGATCATCGACGTAACAGGTCTGTTTCCAAGGTGATAGATCAGCGGCTACCGCATCGGCGGCAATCTCTTCGATGATCGTTAACCTCCGAATGTAATTTGCATACCGACTTAGTTCGTGGTCGAACGATGCCCCAGATTGGAAGAAGAACAGGACGAGTGTCCCCGCGAAAAGCAGGGACACTACGATGAGCGTGATCATTATGATACGTGTTCGAGTTGAGCTTCAAGCGAGTGGATAATTTTCCAAATCCGATTCGTCTCCTTCTCGCACTCCTCCAACTCATGTTGAAGGATGGTCTCCTGCTTCTTCAAATATTTGAGGTCAGCATTGAGGTTCTCGATGATGTCATCAATGCGAGCAACGGCTGATTTTGCACTCACTTCCTGCACCTCACCACACTTCAAGGCGCGGGCCAACGCTTTGTCTTGAGATGAGATCGCACTACGTATCACATCATCCTTGGCTACCCATCTATCACGGTGGTATTTGGTGGGGAATGCAAAATACTTGGGCGAGTCACCACAAATAGATGAGATGGTTTCTTCATGCCCGTAGGCGTGACGTTTTCTTCTTTGTTTTTTCATTTGTTTATTTTGTTGGTTGGTAGTTGTTTCCTGATCCGCTTTGCAAAACGGTATTCTTTCTCGGCGACCATGTAGTCGGCGATGTCATTCGCCTTTCGTGCTTGCTGATCCACCGGAACAGTTCTCATGTGGCGCATACTCAAAGCTTGGGCAGCGAAGTAATCATGGAGGTCTATTCCTTTATGGCTTAATAGTTTCATTTGTTCTTTCATGTTTTAACTCAGGCTGATTCCTGATTGCTGCACCCTGTATCAGGGTTCAAGGTGCAGGGGTCAGGGTTCAAGGGGTCATAGTCTATCTTCCATCATTCCCCACAAGTTATCCGTGATATGTTGGAGGGTTACGTGCGAGT
>Ga0209535_1000288_pt1 | contig 34815 bp, 51 predicted proteins | sample LinPmetageLP28_FD_184041 | JGI IMG/M metagenome (GOLD analysis project Ga0209535, IMG submission 184041) | Marine viral communities from the Pacific Ocean - LP-28 (SPAdes) (version 2) | ecosystem: Environmental > Aquatic > Marine > Oceanic | place: Pacific Ocean | collected 2009-08-22
TACTCCATTTTTGAGAGAAATTCAGACAAACAGAGGTATTGAAAACTTTAATGTTATCTGTGATGGTTCAAACAACACACCATCTGTTGTTGATAATAATGAATTTAAGGCTGATATTTTCATTCAACCCACTAGATCTATAAACTTTATTTCATTATCCTTTGTGGCAACAAGGGCTGGTATTAATTTTTCTGAGTCTGTTTAGTAACTAATTAAAAAGGAGAATCAAAGAACATGGCTACTACAAAAAGAACATCAATCACTCAGTTTAAAAATAGATTATCGGGTGGGGGCGCTCGCCCTAATCTATTTGAAGTAAACTTTCCATCATTCCCAGCAGGAATAAATCAACAATATGAATCAGGAACTGCATGGGATGCCAACTTAAAAAAGAATTTTAGATTTATGTGTAAAGCAGCTCAGCTGCCTGGATCATCTATTCCTGTTGTTAGTGTCCCATTTAGAGGAAGAACTCTTAAAGTTGCAGGTGACAGAACTTTTGAAGATTGGACTATTACTGTACTTAATGATGAAGATTTTACACTAAGAACTGCTTTTGAAAAATGGGGTAATGCAATTGCAAAATTAGATGATGGAACTGGTATTGCTAAACCAGGAGCATATATGACAAATGCTTCAGTCAAACAACTTGGAAGGGGTATTGATCTTAACAACACTAATAATAATGAAGGTAAAGGTGATGAGATGATTGTATTGAGAAATTACACTTTTGTTGATCTATTCCCAACAGAAATTTCTCCAATTGAATTAAGTTATGATAGTTCAGATACTATTGAAGAGTTTACTGTAACTTTTGCATATCAATACTTTGTAGCTGGATACAAATCTGATGGTAAAAATTCTGCTGCTGACCCATCTCTTGGGTTAATTCCTGCACAAATTGCTGATGATGCAGAAGGCACTGATACTGTTTAGAGCTAAATACAAAGAGCACAAAAACTCCTAGTATATAATAATGGCAAGATTATTTGGATTTTCAATAGAAGATTCTGAAAAAACGCCACCTGGTGTAGTATCTCCAGTTCCTCCTAACAATCAGGATGGATCGGAGAACTACATTAGCAGTGGTTTTTTTGGTTCTTATGTTGATATTGAAGGCGTATATAGAACTGAAAATGATCTAATTAGAAGATATAGGTCAATGGCATTATATCCAGAGACTGATAGTGCTATTGAAGATATTGTAAATGAAGCAATTGTATCAGATACAAATGATAGTCCAATCACAATTGAATTATCAAATTTAAATGCTAGTGATGGCATAAAGAAAAAAATTAGAGAAGAATTTAAACATATTTGTGAACTTCTAGATTTTGATAAGAAAGCACATGAAATTTTTAGAAATTGGTATGTTGATGGGAAATTATATTACAATAAAGTAATTGATCAAAAAAATCCCACAAAGGGAATACAGGAATTAAGATATATTGATGCTTCTAGAATGAAGTATATTCGTCAAGTTAAAAAAACTAATAATGATAATTTAAATAATCTTCGTACCAGTAAAGAAAATCCTGCAAATTATGATTTTCCTGATATTGAAGAGTACTTTATGTACAATCCTCAAGTAAGCACAGGATATTCTAATAATACTAATAAAGGAGTAAAATTAACAAGAGATTCTGTAACTTATTGTACTTCTGGTTTAGTTGATAGAAATAAAGGAAATACACTCTCTTGGTTACATAAAGCAATTAAACCTCTCAATCAATTAATGATGATTGAGGATTCACTTGTAATTTATAGATTATCAAGAGCACCTGAAAGAAGAATTTTTTATATTGATGTTGGTAATCTTCCAAAAGTAAAAGCAGAACAATATCTGCGTGATGTAATGATGCGTTATAGAAATAAACTAGTGTATGACTCAAACACTGGTGAAATTCGTGATGATAAAAAACATATGTCAATGATGGAGGACTTCTGGTTACCTAGAAGAGAAGGTGGTAGAGGCACTGAGATTACTACACTTCCAGGTGGTCAGAATCTTGGAGAAATAACTGATATCAATTATTTTCAGAAGAAACTTTATAGATCTCTAAATGTTCCAGAGACAAGATTACAAACTGATGGTGGATTTTCTCTTGGAAGATCATCAGAAATTTTAAGAGATGAAATTAAATTTTCAAAATTTGTTGGTAGATTGAGAAAAAGATTCTCATCTATGTTCAGTGATATGTTAAAAACTCAACTTATTTTAAAAAATATTGTAACCCCAGAAGATTGGGAATCAATGTCTGATCATATTCAGTATGATTTCCTTTATGATAATCATTTTGCTGAGTTAAAAGATGCAGAACTATTGACTGAAAGATTAACTCTGGCACAAACTGCTGAACCATATGTTGGAAAATTCTTCTCTCAAGATTATCTAAGAAGAAATATTCTTCGTCAAACTGATCAAGAAATTATTGAACAGGATCAACAAATTAAAAAAGAAATTGAAGAAGGAATAATTCCAGATCCAAATGCAATAGAAGTTGATCCAGTTACTGGTCAACCATTAACTGGTGCTATTGATCAACCACCTCAAATGCCAACTTCTCCAAAATCACCAGAAGCATCTGGAGATGAAATTGAAACTCCATCTGGTGGGGAAATATAAATAAAAACAAACATAACATTTAAACATGGATGAATTAATGGATTTATTGGTGAAGGATGAATCACCTTCTCAAATTAGTGATAAAATAAAGGACATTTTATACTCAAAAAGTGCTGAGAGAATTGATGGTGTAAGACCAAATATTTCCTCTGCAGTATTTGATGATCAGCAAGCAGAAGAAGAATTAGATTCTGAAGATGAAGTTGAACAAATTGAACAAGAAGAAGATTAACTAAATAAGTATAAGATAAATTAGATTTATAGTAATGTCTGCCCTAAAACCAGTTGGTGTAAATACTTTTTTTGCTACTTCTACAACTTCTGCCAGATCAGAAGCTATAAGTCAACAAACTGATACTATCAGAGTTGTTTGCGAAGGTGTTGGAGCACATGTTGCAATTGGAACTTTACCTGTATCAACAGTTGATAATTTTTATATTGGGGTCCAAGATGCAACTAATATAAGTCTTGGCCCTGTTGCTTCACAAAGAGTGGTAGGTATTACAACAGGAACATCAACAATAATTGATTTTCCAGAGGGAACTGGCAGTCCTTTTGGAATTGGTGATGCAGTAACTCTAACAGTTGATGGTGGATCACAATCCTATTATGATTTTAGTCATAAGATTGTGGATTCAATAGACACCACAATAGGTGCTGATGGTTTCCATGGAACAAGAATTACTGTTGGTAATGATTCTTCAGGAATTGTAACTGCATTTGAGGCTCCATATGCCACTCTTAGAAAATCACTAATGTTTGCTGCCAAATCGCAAGCAAGCACTGGAAAAGTATTCATTCAACAAGTTCAGGTCTCATGAAATTAATCAGAGAAGAAATAGAAACAGTTGACTTCATTGTAGAAAGTGTAGGTGGCAAAAAGTCAATGTTTATTGAAGGCATCTTTCTGCAAGGTGACCTTCAAAACAGAAATGGTAGATTGTATCCTATGAATGTCCTTAGAAAGGAAGTTCAAAGATATAATGAGAACCATGTAAAGGCTGGTAGAGCATTAGGTGAACTGGGACATCCAGAAGGACCAACTGTTAATCTTGACAGAGTATCACATAAAATTGTTTCACTTAGAGAAAGTGGAAGTAATTTTATTGGAAAAGCAAAACTATTAAGCACACCAATGGGTAAGATTGCCCAAAATTTAATTGATGAAGGTGTTAAACTTGGAGTTTCTTCAAGAGGAATTGGATCATTAAAACCTACAAGAGAAGGTGTTAATGTAGTTGGTGATGATTTCATGCTAGCAACTGCTGCTGATATCGTTGCTGATCCCTCCGCTCCTGATGCATTTGTTGAAGGAATTATGGAAGGAAAAGAGTGGATTTGGGATGGTGGCATATTAAGAGAAAATATTGCTGCTAAGACATATAAGGAAATTAATACCCTTGTCACCCAAAGACAATTGGATGAGAAAAAATTAGACTTGTTCAATAATTTTCTCAACAACCTTTAAGGTTGTTATTATACTAAATAAATATAGATTTTAAAAGGTTAAACGGAGAGTTACAAATGTCTCGTGGAGATCTACAAGAAATGGAATCAGGCACTAAACAATCCAGAACTGCTGTAAATTCTGGTGCCAAAGCTGGCGATGGTATGGACACATCAGTTGCTGGAACTTATGAAGATTTGGGTGGTCCTACCCCTGAAAATTACAGAACAGATGATGATTCTGCGAAACTCAAAGAACCTAAAATTAAGACAGTAAAGGATATTGTTAATAAGGGTGCAAAGTCAGCTGAATCCATGAAAGGGGTTAAGGAAGGAGAAGAACTTGATACTGATGAAGTTCTTGAAGAAGAAACTACAGAAGAGGAAGTGGTAGAAGAAGAAACTGAAACCACAACTGAAGAATATGACATTGATGAAGATGTTGCTGCTCTTCTGGGTGGTGAAGATCTCTCAGAAGAGTTCAGAGAAAAAGCAAAAGTTATCTTTGAAGCTGCTCTGAATTCTAAAGTAAAAGAAGTCCAAGAAACTCTGGAAGAGCAATATGCTGCCAGAATTTCTGAAGCAACTGAGGAACTTAAAGTTTCTCTTGAGGAAAGAGTTGATTCTTACCTTGAGTATGTTGCTGAAGAATGGATGAATGAAAATGGACTTGCTGTAGAGCAAGGACTTAAGACTGAAATGACTGAGAGTTTCCTCTCAGGCATGAAGAGTCTTTTTGAAGAACATTATGTATCAATCCCTGAAGATAAATATGATGTGCTGGAAAGCATGGTAGATAAACTTGATGACATGGAGACCAAGCTCAACGAGCAGATTGAGAAAAATGTTGGACTAAACAAGAGACTCGCTGAGTCTGTTGCTGACAGTATTCTTGATCAAATCTCTGAGGGTCTAGCAGACACTCAAAAAGAGAAACTCGCATCACTTGCTGAAAGTGTTGAGTTTGAAAGTGAAGAAGAATATCGTGAAAAACTGGAGACTCTAAAGGAGTCATATTTCTCCAGAGCAACTCCAACTGCAAAGACTCAATCATCTCAAACCCTTTCTGAGGGTGTAGATAGTACTCCTGCTGAAGTTACCACTTCCATGGATGCATATCTGAAGACTTTGGGTGCTTTTAGCAAATAAACTGAATTTAACATTAATTCAAACTAACAACTTTTAGAGGTAAACGCAAATGTTCCAATCAGAACATCTGCAGGAAAAGTGGAGTCCACTTCTCAATTATGAAGGTCTTGATCCAATCAAAGACAATCATAGAAGAGCAGTCACCGCTGTCCTGCTGGAAAACCAAGAAAAATTTTTAAAGGAAGAGCAAGCTTTCTCATCAGGAATCAACCTGATGGAATCACCAACTAACTCTGCTGGATCTGGCGGATTTAGTGGTTCAGCTACTGCTTCAGGACCTGTTGCAGGTTTTGACCCTGTTTTGATCTCGCTGATCAGACGTGCAATGCCAAATTTGGTTGCATATGATCTTGCAGGTGTCCAACCAATGTCTGGTCCTACAGGACTTATCTTTGCTATGAGATCTAGACTGCAGAATCAGTCTGGAACTGAAACCTTCTATGATGAAGTAGATTCAGCATTCTCTGGTCAGGATGATGGTCTTAACCTAACTGGTGGATTTGCTGATGGTAATGCTGGTTTAGGTACAACAGCACAAGCTGGTTCTAACCCCTCAGTTCTCAACCCTGTTGGTTCAGCCTCTTCCACTGGATACAGTGCTGGTGGCGGAATGACCACTGGTGAATCTGAGAATCTTGGATCAGGTGCTGGTGATCTATTCAACCAGATGGCCTTCTCTATTGAGAAAGTCACTGTAACTGCTAAGAGCAGAGCTCTGAAAGCAGAATACTCACTGGAACTGGCTCAGGATCTTAAGGCCATTCATGGTCTGAATGCTGAAGCAGAACTTGCTAACATTCTCTCTACTGAAATCCTTGCTGAGATCAACAGAGAAGTTATCAGAACAATCTATAAGGTTGCTGAACAAGGTGCTGTTTCTAACACTGCTACTGCTGGTGTTTTTGACCTGGACGTTGACTCCAATGGTAGATGGTCTGTTGAGAAGTTCAAAGGACTTCTGTTCCAGATTGAGAGAGATGCTAATGCCATCGCACAAAGAACTCGTAGAGGGAAGGGCAATATGGTCCTATGCTCTGCTGATGTTGCTTCTGCACTCACCATGGCAGGTATCCTGGACTACACCCCTGCACTCAACTCTAACCTTAATGTTGATGATACTGGCAACACATTTGCTGGAACCATTAATGGTAAGTTCAGAGTCTACATTGACCCATATGCTGCAAACCTAGCTGCTGCTAACAGTGCAGTTGCTTCTGGTAACCAGTACTATGTTGTTGGTTATAAGGGTTCTTCCCCTTATGATGCAGGTCTGTTCTACTGCCCATACGTTCCTCTTCAGATGGTTCGTGCAGTTGGAGAGAACACCTTCCAGCCCAAAATTGGCTTTAAGACCAGATATGGTCTGGTTGCTAACCCATTTGCTGAAGGCACTACTCAGGGTCTTGGAAGACTCAGAGTCAACTCTAACCGCTACTACAGAAGAGTTTCTGTTAAGAACCTGATGTGATTTACAGAGGAGGTCATGAAAATCATGATACTTCTCACACATCTTTCAAAAGGACCCCAGTGGGGTCCTTTTTTTACGCAATAAATACATATAAAACTCATGGTTAGAACTAGACAAGATACAGTTAGAAAACCTATTGCTAGTCAGTTAACCAATAGAAATTTTCTTTCTCCAACTGGATTTAAATTTAACATCACCAGATCACCAAAAGTAACATATTTTGGTAACATGGTAAATATTCCTGGTATGACACTAGGAGTTGTTCAACAACCAACATATCTTAAAAATATTCCTAGACCTGGTGAAATAATAGAATTTGAAGATTTAAGTTTAAGATTTTTAGTTGATGAAAGTTTAGAAAATTATATTGAAATACAGAATTGGATTAGAGGTTTAGGATTTCCAGATAGTATAAGTGAAATCTATGATTTTCAAGATCAAGATAAAGTTGCTCCAAATAATTTAAATAGCGAAATAAATTTATTTTCTGATGGAACTCTTACTATTTTAAACAACATTAACAATCCAATTTTTAATGTAAATTTTTCAGGATTGTTTCCATATTCACTTTCTACTTTAACTTTTGATGCTACTCAAACTGATATTGAGTACTTTACAGCAGAGGTTAATTTCAAGTATACTATATACGATATTGAAACTCTTTAAATAAATGATTGATTTGGATGGAATCCAAAAAATGTGGAATAATGACTCAAAAATTAATCCTGATAATTTACACACAGAATCTTTAAACATTCCTGTATTACACTCAAAGTATTCAGAAATGTTCAATACTATTCTCCTTTTAACCAAGAAAGCTCAACAACAAAAGAAAAATATTCGTCATGAGAGATATGAATACTATTCAGGAAAAGCAGAACCTGAAGTTTACACAAAAAATCCTTTCCCTAAGAAAGTAAGAGACAAAGATACTATGCAAAAGTATTTGGATGCAGATGATAGATTATCTACTGTTTCTTTAAAAATTGAATATTATGAAACAATGCTTAATTACTTAGAAAGCATTCTTAAACAAATTTCCAATAGAACATATCAAATTAAAAACGCTATAGAGGTAATGAAATTCAATGCAGGATATGGATGAGTCAAATTTACCTGATTTTACCATGTATGTCACCATTGATGATGTAAGAGTATTGCATTATTCTGTAGAAGAAGCAATTAGAATGTGGCCAGGTTCTCCTGCCAGACCACATGAGGAACAAGAACAGATGTGGAAAATAAGAGATCACTTATACAGAATGATATTAGATTATTCTTTTGAACACAACTAATAAATAGTTGTAAGGCGTGATTTCATTATGACAGATTTGATTATTCAAAAGGTAAATGAAGTCTATCTTCAAGTAAAAACACAACCTCATATTGAATATGAGTTAAGAGATAGATTTACTTTTGAGGTTCCTAATAAAAAGTTTATGCCTCAGTATAGAGGTAAGTATTGGGATGGTTACGTCCATTTGTTTAATATGAAAACAAAGAGGATCTATGTTGGTCTTCTTGATAAGATAGTATCTTTTTGCGAGCAGTCAGGATATAGTTATAAGTTTGAAGATAATAAATTTTATGGTTTACCATTTGAAGTAAATGATTTTATTTCTCATGGTGGAGTGAAAGATTATATGAAATCTATCACATCATTTAAACCAAGAGATTATCAAATTGATGCTGTATATGATGCTTTAAGGTATAATAGAAAACTTCTAATATCACCAACAGCGTCAGGTAAGTCATTAATGATTTACTCTATAGTTAGATATTTTGTTGGTACTAATAGAAAGATATTACTTGTTGTTCCAACTACATCTCTAGTAGAACAAATGTTTAAAGATTTTCAAGATTATGGTTGGGATGCTGAAAATCACTGTCATAGAATATATGCTGGAAGAGAAAGAATCAATACTAATGAAGTAACTATTACAACTTGGCAATCTGTATATAAACTTGATAGAACTTTTTTTGAAGAATATGATGTAGTGATTGGTGATGAAGCTCATTTATTTAAGAGCAAGTCTCTTATTCAAATTATGGATAAGCTTCATCATGCAAAGTACAGATATGGATTCACTGGAACTTTAGATGGCACACAGACCCATAAGTGGGTGTTAGAGGGACTGTTTGGACCATCGTATAAAGTCACTCAAACTAAAAAATTAATTGATGAAGGTCACCTTGCTACATTAGATATTCAGTGTTTAGTTCTCAAATATAAACCACAGAAGTTTGATACTTATGAGGATGAAATACAATTTCTTATATCCAACGAAAGAAGAAATAAATTCATTACCAATTTATCACTGGACTTGAAAGGGAACACCTTGATACTTTACAGTAGAGTAGAGACACATGGTGCTGTATTGTTTGATTTAATAAATAAAGGTGCTACCGTTAATAGAAAAATATTCTTTGTTCATGGTGGTGTAGGTGCTGAGGACAGAGAAAAGGTAAGGGAAATAACAGAGCAGCAGAATGATGCAATCATTGTTGCCTCTTATGGAACTTTTAGTACAGGAATCAATATTAAAAATCTACACAATGTCATTTTTGCCTCTCCATCAAAATCGCGTATTCGCAATTTACAAAGTATTGGTAGAGTCCTAAGAAAAGGCAAAAACAAAGTCAAAGCAAAACTTTATGATATTGCTGATGATTTGACTTTAGGATCAAGAAAAAATTATACACTAAATCATTTTATTGAAAGAGTGAAAATTTATGTCCAAGAACAATTCAATTATGAGATTATTTCAATTAATATTAAAGAATAAGGAGGTTTTGTATGATAGAAGACGATTTCTATGCAACAATAAAAATTAAATATAGTGGTGAAGAAATATTTGCCAAAGTAGCAGCATCTGAAGAAGATGGAAGAACTATGCTTCTTGTATCAAATCCAGTATGTATTGAAGAAGTTAAACTGAGAGGCCAAGTTGCTGGTTATAAGTTTGAACCATGGTTAAAAACTACTACTGAAGATATGTTTTTAATGAACTTAGATGATGTTTTAACAATGTCTGAATCAGAAGATATTGAAATGATAATTTATTATCAAGACTATATTAGAAAATCACAAAAAGGAAATAAAACTATTCCAGATAGAAAAATGGGATATATATCTAGCGTAATTGAAGCAAAAGAGATATTAGAGAAGATCTTTAATATTGACTCATCTAAGAATATTAATAGCTAAGCCTGTATCTCAAAGGCAACAAACCCATTCTAAACACTAATTCAATTATTGTCAAGCTTGATATAATGATTAAAATTTGATATAATATAATCAAATAATATTTAATTATGTCATCTGTTAAACATTCGTATGGAACCATGAATAAACCAAAAAAGTCAGAACATTATGTTAATAACAAAGACTTTTTAGGTGCTTTGGAAAATTACTTTGCTAGAGTACAGAGAGCAAAAGATAAAGGATTAGAAAAACCACAAATTCCAAGATATATTGGAGAGTGTTTTTTAAAGATTGCTAATCATTTGTCATACAAACCAAACTTCGTGAACTATATGTTCAAGGATGATATGATTTGTGATGGTATTGAAAACTGTGTAAGGTATATCCACAATTTCAATCCAGAGAAATCTAAAAATCCATTTGCATACTTCACTCAGATTATCTACTATGCATTCTTGAGAAGAATTCAACAAGAGAAGAAGCAACTGGAAATAAAAAATAAGATTTTGGAGAAGACCAACTTTGATGAGGTCTTTGATGCTAATGAGGTTGACATTAATAACTATGCGGACTATAATCAAATTAAGGATAATGTCCATTCTAAAATTCGTTATTAATGAAAGTTGCTATCATTACTGATACTCATTATGGAGCTAGAAAAGGTTCTAAACTTTTTCATGATTACTTTGAGAAATTTTATAATGATATCTTTTTTCCAACTATAGATGAACAGAAGATCACCACTATAATTCATATGGGTGATGCTTTTGATAGTAGAAGAGGTATTGAATTTAAGTCTCTTGATTGGTCAAAAAGAGTTGTATTTGATCCCATAAAAGAAAGAGGGATTACTATGCATCTTATGGTAGGAAATCATGATGCTTATTATAAGAATACTAATGAGATTAATGCTGTTGATCTTTTGTTGAAAGAATATGAAAATATTAATGTATACTCTAATCCTCAAGAAGTAACAATAGGTGGATTGAATATTTTATTTGTACCATGGATTTGTGAAAATAATGAAAAGGAAACTAATAAACTTCTTAAAAGTTCAAATAGCAAATGTGCGATGGGGCACCTTGAACTCTCTGGATTTAGAGCTCATAGGGGATGCATCATGGAGGATGGTTATGATCGCAAGTTATTTGAGAAGTTCACCCATGTCTTTTCAGGGCACTACCATACTAGATCAGATGATGGAAAGATCTTCTATTTGGGAAACCCATACGAAATGTACTGGAACGATGTTGGTGATAGGAGAGGATTCCACATCTTTGATACAGAAACTCTGGAACATGATCCAGTAAATAATCCATACACAATGTTTGAAATTTTGTATTATGATGATGAACCAGCAACTCTTTTAGATGCAAGACCTTACGAAAATAAAATTGTTAAGATAATTGTTCGTAATAAACCAAGACCAAAAGAGTTTGAAAAATTAGTTGACAAGTTACTTTCTGCTGGTGTTGCTGATTTAAAAATTGTTGAAAATTTTCAACTCAATGAATCAGAAGAATTTGAAATTGAAGAATCTGAGGACACACTTTGTATCCTTGATAGATATATTGAAGAATCTGAAACAGATCTTGATAAAATTTTTATTAAGAATCTTATGAGGAAAACATATCAAGAAGCAGTAGAATTGGTATAATGTTTATTATTACTGTGCATGGGAAAGAAAAAGAAGGAGCATATTCAGTAATAGATGATGATGGAGAGCAAGTTCTCTATTTGTTTGATGAAATTGATGATGCTATGAGGTATTCCATGCAGTTAGAAGAACTTGGATATCCTGAAATGAATGTTCTTGAAATAGATAAAGAAGTCATGTTGAAAACATTAGAGATGCATGACCATAAGTATGCTATTATTACACCTAATGATATTGTAATTCCACCAGATAACGCTAATGATTACATTTGAAAAAATTACTTGGAAAAATTTTCTCTCTACAGGAAATCAACCAACTGAAGTGATTCTTAATGATAAACCAACCACTCTTATCATTGGTTCAAATGGTGCTGGTAAGTCAACAATTCTTGATGCGTTAACTTTTTCTCTTTATGGAAAGTCCTTCAGAAAAATTAATAAATCTCAATTAATTAATACAACTAACGAAAAAGATTGTTTTGTTGAAATTGATTTTATTGCTAATGGAAATAATTGGAAAGTTCAAAGAGGGATAAAACCTAATATATTTAAAATTTTTAAAAATGGTGAGGAACTAGATCAAAATTCATCAGCTGTTGAGCAACAAAAAATCTTAGAACAAAGTGTTCTAAAAATGAATTATAAATCTTTTACCCAAATTGTAATTCTTGGTAGTAGCACATTTGTTCCATTCATGCAACTTCCAGCCTCTAGTAGAAGAGAAGTTGTTGAAGATTTACTTGATATTAAAATATTCTCTTCAATGAATAATCTTATTAAAGATAAGATCAGATCATTAAAAGATGATATCAAAACTTTAGAACTGAAAAAAGAAAGTTTGAAAGATAAAGTTGACATGCAGAAGAATTTTATCAATCAAATAGTAGATCAAGCAGAAGAAGATGTAAATAATAAAAATAATTTCATTAATAAGTTGATGGATGAGATGGAAACTCTCATGAAAAAGACTGAATATATGGATGAAGAAGTTAAAGACAGTCAACTAAGACTTGGAAAGTTTGAGAATGCTACTCATAAGTTAAAAGAATTTGGAAATATTAAAGGAAAATTATCTCAAAAAATATCTACAATAGTTAAGGAACATAAGTTCTTTAATGATAATAGGGTTTGCCCTACTTGTGATCAACACATAGAAGAATCATTTCGCGTAAATAGAATTAAGGACTCTCAAATTAAAGCAGAAGAGTTGCAAAGGGGTTATAAAGAACTCCAAGAGGCAATTAAAGAGGAAGAGGATAGAGAGTCCTTTTTTAAAAAAATATCTGGAGAACTTACTCTACTACTTAATGGCATTAATCAAAACAATTCTCACATCATTAGTTGTCAAAAACAAATCAAGAGACTTGAATCAGAAATTCAAACTATTACCAAACAACTTGAAAATAGAAATTCTGAAAATGAAAAATTAGAAAACTTCAGAGTAAGTTTAGAGGACACATATAAAAAACTAGCAGATAAGAAAGAACAAGTTTCTTATCATGATTTTACCTACAGTCTTTTAAAAGATGGTGGAGTTAAAACTAAGATTGTTAAAAAATATCTGCCTCTCATTAATCAGCAGGTAAATAAATATCTTCAAATGATGGATTTTTACATCAACTTTAAACTTGATGAAGAATTTAATGAAACTGTTGAATCTGCTATCCATGAAGATTTTTCTTATTCTTCATTTAGTGAAGGTGAAAAATCAAGAATTGACTTAGCACTTATTTTTGCATGGAGAGAGGTAGCAAAGTTTAAAAACTCTGTTAATACTAATCTTATGCTTTTTGATGAAGTCTTTGATTCTTCTCTTGATGGTTTTGGTACAGATGAATTTCTAAAAATTATTAGATATGTCGTAAGTGATGCTAATATTTTTGTGATATCTCACAAAAATGGAATGGAAGACAAATTTGAAAGTGTCATAAGATATGAAAAAATCAAAGGATTTTCACATAAGATATAATCCATCTGATAAAAAAATAATAGCTGAAATAATAAATGGATACTTCAATCATGAAGTTCCAGATAATATTTTACCCTCTTGGTTTAAAGGAAATGAATATTCCAAATTGGATCCACCATTCAAAGAAGGATAAGAAGAGGACACTTAAACCTCAAGCACTACGTCAACGTAAAGAAGCATTACGTAATCTCAAGAAAAAACTAAGTATAACAAGAACTTCATTAAGTTAGCATACGCTGACTAAATAGTAGAGTGAGTAGGAGGATTAAACTTATGCATAACTTGATATCCAGAAATGAACTTGCATCATGGAGATGGGACGAAAAGAACACATCCAACGAAAAATACGATCAAGTGTCTGATTACTTCCAATGCATTTCAGAATGTGGAATTATAGATCAAACAGCAAGGAGGTTTTGCAGGCACATTCTCACAGATGATTAAATAATTTTATTTTCCAAAAATAGGAGAAACCACTAAAGTCCCCTTTGATGATATCAGAGGGGATTAGTTACGATAAATAAAATGTAGGTCTAGAAGAATATGAAAAAGTTTTCTGATTTTTTACTGGAAAGTGAGCAACAAGGTGCTTTAGCATCTCACCTTGCAAGAACTGCTGCTGACAGATCTGCTAAATCTGGAACAGTAGGAGGATCTGTTGCCAAATTTAAAAAAAGAAGAAAAACTGGACTAGGCAGTGCTGCTATGAATCTTGCTAAGAGAGCAGGGCAAAGTATTAAAAATTCTGGCAAGGGTGCAAACACTACTTCAGATACTACTTACAGAGGAAAAGGTGCAGGTAGAGTAGAGGTGGTTGGTAAAAAGGCAGAACCAAAAGGATCTACAAAGGCTTTAAAACCAGCATCAGATAGATCTGCGATAAAGCAAGGAGCAAAGAAAATTGCATATAAAGCTCTTGGATCAGCAGTGAAAAAAGCAGCACTAAAAGCAGCATCAGATAGAAAGAAAATTTCTAGTTCACCTAACAAATCTACATTACCTGCTGCTGCAGTAGATAGAAAGAAAATTTCTAGTTCACCTAACAAATCTACATTACCTGCTGCTGCAGTAGATAGAAAGAAAATTTCTAGTTCACCTAACAAATCTACATTACCTGCTGCTAAGAAAGCACTACCTCCTGCTAAGAAAGCATTACCTGCTGCCAGATAAAAAAGTGTACACTGCCCTCCCACAAAGGAGGGTTTTTTAGTATGATATGGAAGTATAGAACAAATACATGATCAATCACGAAATCAAAGCACAACTTGCCAAACTGCTTGCTACTGAAGATTTGGTGGTTGAACATAAAAATATTGGAACAGCACAATTTGATGTAGAAAAACGCATTCTGACTCTACCTATTTGGAATAAAGCATCAAATATTGTTTATGATATGCTTGTTGGTCATGAAGTTGGACATGCGCTCTTTACCCCTAATGAATGGGACTATGAAGTCCCACGTGGCATTGTGAATGTCACTGAGGATGCTCGTATTGAAAAACTTATGAAACGTAAGTATCCTGGTCTTCATAAGTCCTTTAATGGTGGATATGAAGAACTAGCAGAGCAAGATTTTTTTAATATTGAAAATGAAGATATTGAATCAATGAATCTTGCTGATAGAATTAATCTTTATTTTAAAATTGGAAAATTTGTTGATATATCATTTAATACAGATGAAGAACGTAGAATTGTAAAATTAGTTGGAGATGCAGAAACATTTTCTGATGCTATTGCTGCTGCTGAAGAAATTTATTCCTGTATGAAGCAACAGATTGAAGAAGAAAAGGAACTTCAAAATGCTATAAATCAAGCGTTGAATCAGTCTAGTGGTCAATCATCTAGTGAAGGACTTTCAAGTGATATTGCTGATGGAGAACAGGATGGGGAACAAGATAGTGAAGAAATTTTTGATGTTGATGGTAGTGATGTAACTGAAGATGTAGAATCTGAAAAGAATAACTTAGATGAATTTGAAATTGAAACTGATAATGCATTTAAGGATGGCACCAAAGATTTAACCTCTCAAACCGGTTTTGGAGAAAGTTTTTACGCTGAGATTCCTAAAGTTCATCTTGATAAAGTCATCATTTCAAATAATAAAATACATAATGAACTTAATGAATTTTGGGAAAGGCAGTCAATTCCTCTAAAACATGAAGATGGATCAGAGAGTGATGTTGCTAATTTTGGTTGTGTTGACAAATCTTTCCAAGAATTTAAAAAATCTGCACAAAAAGAAGTAAATTATCTTGTTAAAGAATTTGAAACACGTAAGTCAGCAGATTCATATTCAAGATCTTCTGTTAGTAGAACTGGAGTTTTAGATACAAGTAAGTTACATACTTACAAATTTAATGAAGATCTTTTTAAAAAAATTACCATAGTTCCTGATGGCAAGAATCATGGATTAATTTTTGTTCTTGATTGGTCTGGATCAATGCGTGATGTGATGTTGAGTACTATCAAACAACTTTATAATTTGATTTGGTTCTGTGATAAAGTAAACATTCCATTTGATGTTTATGCCTTCACCAATAGTTATTTTAGTGATGATCTTGAATCTGAAAATATGGATTTGAAATCTGGATTATTTTATGTAGAAAAAACTTTTAAGTTGATGAACTTAATCACAAGTACATCAAAAAGAAAAGATCTAGATATTCAACTTAAAAATATTTGGAGAGTAGTTTATACATTCAATACTTATCAAAATTATTTCTATCCTCGTAATTTTAATCTTTCTGGAACTCCATTAAATGAGAGTTTAGTATCTATTCATCAAATTATTCCTGCATTTAAAAAGAAGCATGGCACACAAAAAGTTCAGTGTATTATTCTTACTGATGGAGAAGCAAGTCAACTCCCTACTCTAGGGAAATACACTCATTTTTTAACTGGTGAAGAAAAAATTGGTGGAAAAAGATTTAATTCAAATGTAATCATGCGTAATCGTAAAACTGGATGTACTTACAATTTTGGTTATCACTACACTAATTTCACTGAAGTTTTACTTAATGATCTGAGAAAAACTTTTGAAGAAGTAAACTTTGTTGGTATTCGTATTATTTCTAGTCGTGACTTTAATCAATTTGTTAAACATCATGATGACATTAAAGATTTTGAATTAAAAATAAGTAAAAAGAAAGGATTCCATTTTATTAAAAATAGTGGATATGATTCATACATTGCTTTGTTGGATTCATCACTTGATAATGATGATGAAATGCATGTAGAAGAAGGTGCTTCTAAAGCAAAAATTAAGTCTGCATTTATTAAGAGTTTGAAAGCTAAGGCACTAAATAAAAAAGTTCTTAATCATTTTGTTAAGTTGGTTGCATGACAAAAGAAAACTGGAGAGAAATTGCAAAAGCATCGGAAAAAGATCCAAAAGTAATTAAAATCCTTGAAGATGGTCCTAGATCTCTTGGTCAGGCATATCTTCTTGGAGCCATGAGACATAAGTATGGACAATCTGAAAAGTGACACACTGGGGGGTTGATCCCCCCTCTTTTTCATCTATAATAACTTCAGTTAAACAAATCAATCAATGACCATCTCCACTGACTATATCCGCACTTCTCTTCAAGCAGTGTATGGAGAGTCTGTGACTGCTGCTGACATTCGTGCCTGGTGTGCTATGAACGGTTCTAACTACCAGACTGTCACCAACAAACTTAATGAATACAAAGTTGGTCGCGGCAAGTGGAATCTAGAGGTGACAAAGGAGACTGTAAAAGAACTGGAAGTAAACTTTAATGGACTTTCAGCAATTCCTGCATCTGAGCAAAATCTTATTCCTACAAAAGATGATACTTTCGTCCAGTTTGGTAACTTCACTGATATTAAAAAAATTATTAAGTCCAATCTTTTTTATCCTACATTTATTACAGGACTTTCTGGTAATGGTAAAACGTTTTCTATTGAACAAGCCTGTGCTCAACTCAAAAGAGAATTGATTCGTGTCAATATCACTATTGAAACTGATGAAGATGATCTCATTGGTGGTTTTCGTCTTGTTAATGGTGAAACCATCTGGCACAATGGCCCAGTCATTGAAGCCTTGCAAAGGGGTTCTGTGCTGCTCCTTGATGAAATTGACCTTGCCTCAAACAAAATTCTTTGCCTCCAATCTATTCTTGAAGGAAAAGGAATTTTCCTCAAGAAAACTGGCAAGTTCATTACGCCCACAAAAGGTTTCCAAGTATTCGCAACCGCAAATACTAAAGGTAAAGGAAGTGAAGATGGACGATTCATTGGAACTAACGTGCTCAACGAAGCATTCCTTGAGCGTTTCCCAGTAACCTTTGAGCAGGAATATCCTAATCCTTCTACTGAACAAAAGATCCTTGAATGTGTTTCTTCAGACCTTGATATTAATGACAAACCTTTCTGTAAGCACCTTGTAGATTGGGCAGACATTATTCGTAAGACATTTTTTGATGGAGGTATTGATGAAGTTATTAGTACAAGACGTTTAGTTCATATTATCAATGCTTACAGTATCTTTAATGATAAAGCAAAAGCAATTGAAGTATGTCTGAATCGTTTTGATAGTGAAACAAAAGAATCTTTTATGGAACTTTATGATAAAGTAGATATTAATTTCCAAATGCCTTCTGAAAATAATGATGAAGATAGAATTTATGTAGTTGACTCAAAACCTGAACTTTGATATAATATATGATAAACACTTGGTCACTTTTATATGATGAAATTTATGGAGATGAATCAATGATCACTACAGCAACAAGTAAAGACTATGATGAATTTTGGGAAAATGATGGATTTAGTATGGTAGGAAATCCAAGTACTCCATCTTCAGATACTATTGTTTTTAGTGGTTCTCATCTTAAGGGTGGTATGGGTGATGATCATATCACCTTCACAGGTGATAATACTCATGCTGCTACATTTGTTCCTATGAATATGTTTGGAGAATCTCAAGATACAATTAATTTCAATAATGATTTGTATGATGATTTTGAGTGTCCTCATCCTCCACAGGAAAATACTTCAACTCCCAATAGTAAAAGGAAGTATAGTGAAGATGAAATTATTAAAGAACTGCAAGAATATATTGGTAGAACATATGACCAGCATTATTCTGCTGGTGATGATAAGATTCAAACTCTTGATCTTATTGAAGCTTGTGGTGATGGTGAAGCATTCTGCAGATCCAACATTCTCAAGTATGCATCACGATATGATAAGAAGGGAACTGCCCGTCGTGACATTATGAAGATTCTGCATTATGCTGTTCTTCTGATGCATTTTAATGACAAAAACGCTAAACTTGAAACCTATCCTCAGTGATGAAATTGAAACCCACAACTATGAAACTATCTGATACTACTACCACTCTTCTTAAGAACTTTTCTTCTATCAATCAGTCTATCCTTATCAAAGGAGGTAGTAGGTTGAGGTCCATGTCTGTTATGAAAAACATTTTGGTGGAAGCAAATGTTGAAGAAGAATTTCCAAAAGATTTTGGAATTTATGATTTAAATCAATTCCTTAATGGACTTTCTCTTCATCAGAGTGCTGAACTAGATTTTGCAAATAATGAGTATGTCCTCATTAGAGAAGGTAAAATGAGATCCAAATATTTCTTTGCTGATCCAAATGTAATTGTCTCTCCCCCTGAAAAGGAAATTACTCTTCCTACTGAAGATGTATGTTTTATTTTGACTAGTCAACAACTAGAAAAACTTAAGAAAGCATCTTCTATCTACCAACTTCCTGATGTCTCAGCAGTATGTGAAAATGGTGTGATTAAATTGGTTGCACGTGATAAAAAGAATGACACATCTAATGATTTTTCTATCATTGTTGGAGAAACAGATCAAGAGTTTGTTTTCAACTTTAAAGAAGAAAATCTGAAGATTATTCCTGGAACATATGATGTTGTTATTTCCTCAAAACTTCTATCACGTTTTAGTAATCAAAACATTGATGTTACTTATTACATTGCTCTTGAACCAGACTCTACTTTTGGATGAAACATATCCTTTTCACATTAAAAGGTTGTCCTGAGCATTTACTTAATGATGAATCACACATAAGAGAAACTCTGGCAAATGCAGCAGGAGTTTCTGGTAGTAAACTTCTTAATATTTCATCTCATAAGTTTGATCCTTGTGGAGTTACTGCTATTGCTCTTTTAGCAGAATCTCACATATCCATTCATACATGGCCAGAAAAAAGTATGGCTGTGTGTGATGTCTTTACATGTGGAGACCACACTAATCCTAGAGCAGGTGCTACATTCATGTATGAGATGATGAATGCGACTGATGTTGTTTCACAAACTTTTACTAGACCACTTGAATGATTATGGGAAAAAAAGATTATGATGGTCCTCTTTGGGCACCTTGGCATAAGGTAGAAGAAGGAAGGAAAAAATTTCGTGAATGGTTGAAAAAACAGGAGAAAAAGGATGAAGGATGATTTTATTTGGGTTGAAAAATATCGCCCAAAGACTATTGATGAATGTATACTTCCTGAAAACATTAAGAAGACATTTAATGACTTCCTAGATAAGGGGGAGGTTCCAAATCTATTACTTGCAGGCCCTCCTGGATGTGGTAAAACCACTGTTGCAAGGGCATTATGTCAACAATTAGGAGCAGATTTTTATGTCATCAATGGATCAGATGAGGGACGATTCCTTGATACTGTCAGAAACAATGCGAAGAATTTCGCTTCGACCGTTTCACTTTCTTCAACTGCAAAACACAAAGTCATCATCATTGATGAGGCAGATAATACAACCCCAGATGTACAACTCTGCTTACGGGCGTTTACTGAGGAGTTTATTAAAAACTGCAGATTCATCTTCACCTGCAACTACAAAAATAAAATCATTCAACCACTTCATTCCAGATGCGCAGTGGTTGAATTTGGAATTAAAGGAAAAGATAGACAAGCAGTTGCAGCAACCTTCTTCAAAAGAACTCAAGAAATCTTGGATACAGAAGGTGTTAAATATGATAACAAGGTCCTGGTAGAACTTATCAATAAACACTTTCCAGATTGGAGACGTGTTCTTAATGAACTACAAAGATATTCTGTTGGTGGCACTATTGATACAGGTATTCTTGCAACCTTTAGTGATGTAAAAGTAGATGACTTGGTTAAAAAACTTAAAGAGAAAGATTTCCCTGAAGTACGTAAATGGGTTGTCAATAACCTGGATAATGATACTAGTGTACTTCTGCGTCGTATTTACGATGCTTGTTTTGATTCCATGGTTCCGAATAGTATTCCTGCTGCTGTGCTTACTCTCGCTAAGTATCAGTATCAAATGGCATTTGTTGCGGATCAGGAAATAAACATGTTGGCATGTTTAACTGAAATCATGGTGGAGTGTGAGTTCAAATGAAGCATTATAATAACTATTATGTCAAATTTGATGATGATGAACTGAGACAAATCTTGAAAGAGATTAGTAATGAAGAAGTAAAAGAGAGGATGAGAAGTTCATTGGGAGAAACAATTGATCCTATAGATAAATTTCACTCAACTATCGCATATTATAATGATGAAGTTTAAAGCACTGGTATTCATTCGTCTGAGGTCACAGGTTGATGACTCTCCAGGTAATGCTGTGAGAGATGCCTGTAAGAGGTTGTCTGAACTCAATATCAGGAAACTTAGATTGGGTAAGGTAGTTGATGTTTGGTTAGAGGCAGAGACTAGAGAGTATGCTGAGAAAGAATTAGAAATGCTTTCTGATAGATTTCTTGCTAACACAGTCATGGAAGACTGGGATTATGAATTGACTGAGATTGAAAACTTTCCTAAAGGTATTGATAATGGATGATTTTAATAAACCAGGATCTAATAAGATAGGACTTACTCCTGTATTCAAAGATTTTGTAGTTAATTTGCAGATAGATAATGTAGTGAAGATCTTAGATGCTAAGATTGAACGTTGTAATGTATACAATAGTGATAATAGAGATGAAGTATACAAACAAATAACTATTACCTACAAAGATACTATATAATGCCACATGAATTTGACCCATGCGAAGCACCTGTAGAAGGTGAAGTTGACAAGTGGGGTTTTACAATCAAACCATTAATATCTGATGTTGAATGTATTTTATTATGTCTTAAGAATGCCCCATGTGGAACTGATAGAAAGCAAGTTATTCGTTTAATTGAGGAGTATGAATCTAAATGAGAGGAATTTTAAATAAACAAAAAAGATCCATTTATAGATCAAGAAATATTCATAAAGAGATTGACAATTTATCATACCACCAAGTAAAATCAAGATGGTATTATATCTTTTGGGGAATTGCTACAGTCTCTGTAGTGATTGGTCAAATTTATGTTGGATCTGGTTTTAGAAGCATGTCCACATCTGTAAATCAAGTATTGGAGAAAATTAAATGAAGTATTTGTTGATTGTTGCTAGTGCTTTGATGTTTGCCACTCCAGCAATGGCTCATAAGAGGCATAGTCATCGCTATCATTCTTATTGGGCAATTCCATCTCATATGCACCACCACTGTCATAAAAGAAGTGGTATATGTCATTTTCATACCCACAATCATGGTGGTAAAGGAAATGGTCATCATGGTGAAAGGTTTATGCATGGACATTATCCATGGATTAAATTTGAATACCATCATCACTGAAATGAAATCATTTAAAACACCTTTAAGATATCCTGGTGGAAAATCTAGAGCTCTTACAAAAATCTCACCACATCTTCCAGATTTATCTACTTTTATAGAGTATCGTGAACCATTTCTTGGGGGTGGAAGTGTAGCAATTCATATTACTAAAAAGTATCCTCATCTTGATGTGTGGGTCAATGATCTGTATGAACCTCTCTGTAATTTTTGGAGAGTTCTTCAGAATGATGGATGTAACCTATATAAGAAACTTCAGGAACTTAAATCTAGATATCCTGATCCTAGTTCTGCAAAAGGTCTTTTCCTTGAATCAAAAGAGTATCTAAATGATGAATCCAATAATGACGCTTTATGGCGTGCTGTCAGTTTTTATACTATCAATAAGTGTTCTTTTTCTGGTCTCACCGAGTCATCCTCCTTCAGCAAACAAGCAAGTGACTCAAACTTCTCAATGCGAGGAATTGAAAAACTCCCTGGATACTCTCAAATAATTAAAAACTGGAAAATTACAAATTTTTCTTATGATCAATTATTAGATGAGTCATCTGAAAGAAAAGCATTTGTTTATCTTGATCCACCATATGACATTAAAGATAGTCTTTATGGAAAAAAAGGAACTATGCATAAAGGATTTGATCATGATAAGTTTGCTGTTGATTGTTCTGAATGCAGTATGGACATGCTTGTATCATATAACTCTGACCAGTTAGTGAAAAATAGGTTTGAGGAATGGAATGCTGCTGAGTTTGAACACACATATACTTTAAGATCTGTTGGTAAGTATATGCGTGAACAGAAAGAAAGAAAAGAATTATTACTCTATAATTACAATAAAAAACCAAAAATTCAACCAACATTTGAGGGATGTTATAATTTCTCTAAACTAGAAAAAGAAGGATTGATAGGTTAAAAAGTATTGACTCTTACTATACATTATGGCTGAACTAAAAGATTGGTTAAACTCAATTAACTTCTCAAAGGAAGATTTATCTGAGCACATTAAAAATTATCCACCATACATTATCAATAGGTGTTTATCTGGACATCTTGATTGTGTATTATTTTCTAATGAGATGAACAAATATCATTTCTTAGATAAAGACATGCAATATAATTTTTATCTAAATATATTGAGAAAGAGAAAGAGATTTTCTCCTTGGGTCCGTAAAGAGAAGGTATCAGATTTAGAGTTTGTCAAATCTTATTATGGTTATAGTAATGAGAAAGCATCTCAAGCACTGAAAATCTTATCAAAAGAACAACTGGACTTCATTAAAAAAAGACTTGAAACTGGTGGAACTAAATGAATCAAACAACTGAACCTCAAGTAGATTGGTCTCAGGATAAGATGATTGAGGTCAGACTCAATGAACCTGATGACTTTTTAAAAGTTAGAGAAACTCTTACCAGAATTGGTGTAGCTTCTAGAAAAGAAAAGAAACTTTATCAATCTTGTCATATTTTGCACAAACAAGGTAAATACTTTATAGTGCATTTTAAGGAGTTATTTGCTCTTGATGGTAAATACGCTAACCTTACTATTAATGACGTTCAGCGTAGGAATCGTATTACTCGCCTTCTTGCTGATTGGGGTCTCATTTCAGTAATTAATGAAGATTCAATCTTAGATATTGCTCCATTAAATCAAATTAAAGTGCTTCCTTATAAGGATAAGGGAGAATGGACTTTAGAGCAGAAATATAATATTGGTAAAAAAAGTAAACCACAAGAAGAAGATAATAAATAACACTGAGACCTTTCGTGCGGTCTCTACGAAAGTCGGAACACCCTATAAAGTGGTTGGGTTTTTACCCTTCCACTTTTTTTGCTTTCTGTTATAATTAGTACTGGATGCCTTAAGGGTCCACAAAACACAAACTCGCTTAATAGGAGCTACAATCATGGGAAACCTTACCAGATATGGTGCGTCAGATCTTCCTGCGCTGTTAGATCGTATAAATAAACATAGTATTGGAATGGAACAATACTTTGATAAGTTGTTCACTCTACAAGAAACAACATCAAATTATCCACCGTACAATTTAATTCAAGTCAGTAGCACAGAGTCGCTCCTTGAATTAGCACTAGCAGGATTTAAAAAAGAAGATGTCAAAGTCTATACAAAAGACGGAAAACTCTTTGTCGAAGGAAATCAACAAGAAGAAAGAGAGTCAGGCCAAAACTACGTCCATAGAGGACTGGCTCAACGATCTTTCACCAGAACTTGGAGCCTCTCAGATGAAACGGAAGTTAGATCAGTTAAATTTGAGAATGGGTTGTTAACTATTGTTCTTGGTAGGATTATACCAGAACATCATCAAAAGAAAATTTGGTTTGGAAATACTGACTGAATTTAGATGTTGTTGATACAAAAGTGTATCACTATGATACACTAATTTCTAAATAATTTTGTACTTTGGGGAGAAATGATGAACTTTACAGCAACCTTTCTTACATCAGGAATAATCATGACACTTTTCTTTGGTACTCCAATTGTTATGATGTTATCTAGTTGATATTATTGACAAGATTCATCCAGTGATATATAATATCTCTGACAGTAACAAAGGTACATGAACTATTCTATTACTCTGAAAACTTCTGAAGGGGAACAAACTATTCAGTGTGAAGACGATCAATATATCTTAGATGCTGCTGAAGAGCAGGGTGTAGATATGCCATATTCTTGTCGTGCTGGAGCTTGTTCAACATGTGCAGGAAAAATTATTTCTGGAACTGTAGATCAATCTGATCAATCATTTCTTGATGATGATCAAATAGAAGCAGGTTTTCTTTTAACCTGTGTTTCTTATCCAACATCTGACTGTGTTATTGAAACTGAAAAAGAGGAGGAACTTTATTAATGTCTTGCATCTCACTTCGTGAAGAAACACTTGAAGCACTACGTGCTCAGTGCAATGGAAATATTAAAAAGGCCAGAATGAATGTTGAAATTTACCTTCACAATCCTGTAGGCATTGGAGAACATTCAGATATTCTTTCTGCAATTCAAGATCAAATTGATTTAATTGCAAAAGAAAAAGAAAGGTTGGAAGTAATTGAAACTCATTTTACTAACCACAATCACGAATAAATACAACTGAATATCGTCGCTGCATAGAGACTCTGGCAAAATCCAGAAGTCTCTTATTTTTTTATTGAGGTAAATTATGCAAGTTAAATTAGCACTTTTAAAGTCTGGTGAAGAAGTCATTTCATTAGTTGATGAAATGGTTGTCAACGAAAAAGTTGTGGGGTATATTTTTAATTACCCATGTGTTGCTAGACTTCAAACAAAATTAGAAGCAGATAAAACAATTCCCTGCAAAATTAAATTGAATCCTTGGATTCCTCTTACTAAAGATTCAACAGTGCCTGTTGTCATGGATTGGGTAATTACATTTACTAATCCAATTGACAAACTAGAGGAAATGTACTTACAAATGCTAGAAGATAATGGATTTAAAAAACCTGAAAGTGATAGTTCTGATGAACAATCAGATTCTGCTGAGTCAGATTGAAGAAGTTCCAACTGAACTTGGAGAACCTGATTGTAGATTAGTTGAACCATATGAAATCACTGAGGATATGACACTGCTACCATGGATGGTGGATTATACAAGTCAGAATTCCTTCATGATTCACTCTGACAAGATCTTGACTATTTCTGATCCCAGTAGTAAACTGGGGGAGAAGTATCAAGGGTTGCTTGGGTGAGGTTTTATACTAATGTTCAGATGGTTGGAAATAATCTTCTTGTTCGTGGATATGAAGATGGACAGAAAAAGATTTATAAGGAAGAATTTCAACCTACACTTTATGTAAAATCTAAAAAAGAATCTAAGTGGAAGACTCTTGAAGGTGATAATGTAGAACCAATTCAACCAGGAACTATAAGAGATTGTAGAGAGTTTTATAAGAAGTATGATGATGTAGATGGATTTCCCATTTATGGGAATGAAAGGTATGTCTATCAATATATCTCTGATAAGTATCCAGAGGATGAGATTAAGTTTGATATTTCAAAGATTTCTCTGGTAACTATGGACATTGAGGTTCAGGCAGAACATGGATTTCCTGATCCAGAATCCTGTTCTGAAGAAATGCTTACAATCTCTATTCAAGACTATACAACTAAGAAAATTATTACTTGGGGTAGAAAACCTTATACTCCCTCACAAAGCAATGTCACTTATCACCATCACAGTGATGAAGTAGCAATGCTTAATGCATTCCTCTATTGGTGGTCCCAGAACACTCCTGATGTGATTACAGGGTGGAATGTGAGGTTGTATGATATTCCATATCTGTGTGGAAGAATCAGCAGGATTATGGGTGAGAAAAAGATGAAACTTCTATCTCCTTGGGGTTTGGTATCCCAAGCTGAAGTTTACATTTCTGGTAGAAAGTTTAATGTATTTGATGTTGCTGGACTTACTACATTAGATTACCTTGAACTTTATAAGAAGTTCACATACAAAGCACAAGAGTCTTACAGACTGGATTATATTGCTCAAGTTGAACTGGGTCAGAAGAAACTAGATCACAGTGAGTTTGAAACCTTCAAAGATTTTTATAGAGGGAACTGGAAAAAGTTTGTAGACTACAATATTATTGACGTGGAACTTGTTGACCGTTTGGAAGACAAGATGAAACTGATTGAACTTGCTATGACCATGGCTTATACTGCTAAGGTCAATTTCATTGATGTTATGTTTCAAGTAAGAACTTGGGATACAATAATTTATAACTATTTGAAGAAGAGGAATATTGTTATTCCTCCAAAAGATAAATCAAACAAGGATTCCAAGTTTGCTGGCGCATATGTCAAAGAACCGAAACCAGGAAAGTATGATTGGGTTGTTAGTTTTGACCTTAACAGTCTTTACCCTCATCTCATTATGCAATACAATATTTCTCCAGAAACGCTTGTTGAGGAAAAACATCCCTCAGCAACAGTTGATAGAATTCTTAAGGAAGAACTAAACTTTGAACTGTATAAAGATTATGCAGTTTGTGCTAATGGAGCAATGTATAAAAAGGATGTGAAGGGATTTCTTCCTGAACTAATGGAGAAGATGTATGCTGAAAGAGTTATCTTTAAGAAGAGGATGCTTAAAGCAAAACAGGAGTATGAGAAAACACCTACAAAAACATTAGAGAAGGAGATTGCAAGATGTAATAACATCCAAATGGCTAAGAAGATTTCTCTTAATTCTGCTTATGGTGCTATTGGTAATCAGTATTTTAGATACTATAAACTTGCTAATGCAGAAGCAATTACCATGTCTGGTCAAACATCTATTAGGTGGATTGAAGATAGGGTGAACAAATATCTAAATAATTTATTAAAAACTAAAGAAGTAGATTATGTCATTGCATCTGACACTGACTCAATCTATATTAATTTTGGACCTCTTGTTAATAAATTTTTTGGTAATCTTATTGATAATAAGATTAAACTTGTGGAGATCATTGACAAGATCTGCCAAGATAAACTGGAACCATTTATTGAGGATTCTTACCAGGATCTTGCGACGTATTTGAATGCGTATGATCAAAAGATGCAAATGAAGAGGGAGAATATTGCAGATAGAGGTATTTGGACAGCAAAGAAAAGATATATTTTAAATGTTTGGGATAGTGAGGGTGTTAGATATGATGAACCTAAACTCAAGATAATGGGTATTGAGGCAGTAAAATCATCAACTCCTGCCCCATGCAGGAAGATGATTAAGGATGCTCTCAAACTCATGATGGAAGGCACAGAAGAAGATGTGATTGATTTTATTGATGATGCTAGAGAGAAGTTTAAACAGATGCCTCCAGAGGACATTGCTTTTCCTAGAACTGTTAGTGATGTTAAAAAGCACAAGTCATTTTCTACAATTTACGCAAAAGGAACACCTATTCATGTGAGAGGAGCTTTATTGTTTAATTATTATATTAAAGAGAATAAATTAGATAACAAATATTCTCTCATTAATAATGGTGAAAAAATTAAATTCATTTATCTAAAGAAAGCAAACCCAATTAGAGAGAATGTTATATCATTCATATCTGACTTTCCAACTGAAATTGGGATTGACAAATACATAGATTATGAATTACAATTCCAGAAGGCTTTCTTAGATCCTGTTAAGGTTATTCTTGATGCTGTTGGATGGAATGTTGAAAAAGTAGTTAACTTGGAGTTGTTTTTTGGATGAAAGATCAAAATACAATTGAGGATCATGAAGGAAAAAGAGAAAAATGGAACAGGGGACTAGACATTTTTATTGAATCTGTTCATAAACCAGATCCAGCATTAAGACAATGTGCTCATAATCAACTATGTTATCATGAACTTATGGATGTTCGTAAAAATGTTTTAGAATATCTTAAAACTTTGAGGTGGAATTAATGGATTTTTTAAAAGATATTGTAAAAGAAATAGGAGATGAATACACCAAACTTGCCAGAGACATCGACGACACAGAAACTTACGTGGACACAGGTTCGTACATCTTTAACGGACTTTGTTCAGGTAGCATATTTGGTGGTGTATCTGGGAATAAGATTACTGCCATTGCTGGGGAGTCTAGTACTGGAAAAACTTTCTTCTCGCTTGCAGTTGTCAAAAGTTTCTTGGATTCTAATCCTGATGGGTATTGTCTATATTTTGACACTGAAGCTGCTGTTAATAAATCTCTTATCTCAAGTAGGGGTATTGACCTTGATAGGTTGGTAGTTATTAATGTTGTCACTATTGAGGAGTTTAGAACTAAGGCACTGAAGGCAGTAGATCTCTACATGAAAGCACCTGAAGAAGATCGTAAACCTTGTATGTTTGTTCTAGATTCTCTTGGAATGCTTTCTACAGAAAAGGAAATTCGTGATGCTCTAGATGATAAGCAAGTTAGAGATATGACCAAATCTCAACTTGTCAAGGGAGCATTCCGTATGCTTACATTAAAACTTGGTCAAGTAAAAATTCCAATGATTGTCACCAATCACACTTATGACGTTATTGGTTCATATGTACCCACCAAAGAGATGGGAGGTGGTAGTGGACTTAAGTATGCTGCTTCTACTATCATCTATCTTACTAAAAAGAAAGAGAAAGATGGAACAACAATTGTTGGAAACATTATCAAAGCAAAGACTGCTAAATCACGTTTAAGTAAGGAGAATAAAACAGTTGAAGTACGTTTATATTTTGATGAGCGTGGTCTTGATAGATATTATGGTCTTCTTGAACTTGGTGAGATTGGGGGACTTTGGAAAAACGTTGCTGGTAGATATGAAATAGATGGAAAGAAAATTTATGCAAAACAAATTCTCAAAGAACCAGAGACTTATTTTACCCCTGAAGTTATGGAGAGGTTAGATGAAATTTCAAGGGAAGAATTCTCATACGGTAAAAGTCTATAATAAGATCTTTACAGAAGATATGGGTTATGCTTTAATTGAAGCATTTGAGAATAGTGAGCATGGACATGAATATGTTAATAAAAATCACAAACCTTGTTTCACACAATTAAATGTCAATGAACATTGTCCTGAATTAATTAAAGTATTAGTTAATTGGACCAAAATTGCTTATCATGATTATGTGACAGAAACTAAAAATAATTATATTCCAAATTTTAAACATCTTGAAGAGTTTAGAATTAAAAGATATAAAACTGGTAGAGAAGAAAGGTTTGATGAACATGTTGATGTTACAGATTATGCTTCAGCAAAAAGAGCACTTGCTTTTTTATTTTATTTGAATGATAATGATGGAGATACTTATTTTCCTAATCATGATATTCGCATTCATCCAAAGGCAGGAAGTATCTTAGTATTTCCTCCAACTTGGGAATATCCTCATATTGGATATCCACCTACACTGCAACAAAAGTATATTGTGAGCACCTATTTACATTATGGATAAGATTGAATTTTTAATTTTAAAAAATTTAATTCACAATGAAGACTTTATGAGAAAAGTAGTTCCTTTTGTAAAATTGGAATACTTTGAAGACAGCAATCAAAGAATTGTTTATGAAGAGATTTTTAATTTTGTTGCTGAGTATAATGAAGCTCCTACCAAAGAGATTCTTAATATTGAAGTTCAAAAGAGAAAAGACCTTAATGAGACATCAATCAAAGAGATAATTCATCTTATTAAATGTCTTGATGATAATCCTGTTGAATTTGAATGGTTACTAAACACTACTGAGAAATGGTGTCGTGATAGAGCAATATATCTTGCTCTTGTAGAATCTATTGGAATTGCTGATGGGCAAGATAAAAATAAACAACCTGATGCTATACCTTCAATTCTTTCTGAAGCTCTTGCTGTTGGATTTGATAACCATGTAGGACACGATTATCTTGAAGACTATGCAGAAAGATTTGAACTATATAACAGAAAAGAAGAAAGGACTACATTTGACCTTGAATTCTTCAACAAGATTACAAAGGGTGGCCTTCCAAATAAAACACTCAATATTGCTCTCGCTGGCACTGGTGTTGGTAAGTCTTTGTTTATGTGTCATGTCGCAAGCAGTGTGCTACTCCAAGGCAAGAATGTACTATACATCACGCTTGAAATGTCTGAAGAAAGAATTGCAGAAAGAATTGATGCTAATCTTTTGAATGTGAATATTCAAGACATTGCTGATCTTCCAAAGCAAATGTTTGAAAATAAAGTAACAAATCTTGCAGAAAAAACTCAAGGTACTCTTATAATTAAAGAATATCCAACTGCAAGTGCTCATAGTGGTCATTTTACAGCACTTCTTAATGAACTTGCACTTAAGAAATCATTTAGACCTGATATTATTTTCATTGATTACCTTAATATATGTTCTTCCTCTAGGTATCGCGCAGGCAGTAATGTCAATTCATATACTGTTGTCAAGGCTATTGCTGAAGAACTTAGAGGATTGGCATGTGAAGCAAATGTCCCAGTCGTCTCTGCTACTCAAACCACTCGTTCTGGTTTTGGGAGCTCTGATGTTGAACTTACTGATACTTCTGAATCCTTTGGTCTTCCTGCTACTGCTGATCTTATGTTTGCCCTTATTAGCACTGAAGAGTTGGAGGGGTTGGGACAGATTATGGTGAAACAATTGAAGAATAGATATAATGATCTTAATATGTTTAAGAGATTTGTTATTGGTGTTGATAGAGCAAAGATGAGATTATATGATTGTGAGCAAACTGCACAGGATGATATTCTTGACAGTGGGAAGGAAGAGGAGTATACTTATGAAGAACAGAAACCAAAAAAATCATTTGAGGGATTTAAGTTTTGAATGGATACTACTCTGTCTTTGATCCAACTGGTAAAAAAATTGCTGACTGTGGTTCCATCAAAGATGCTGTTAATCTTATTGGAACAAGAGGTGATGGTCACTATTACCAATTTAAACCAACTTATGAAACAGTTGAGGTTAAACTCTTAGAAAGACCCAAACTTCCAACTAAAGATATTGTTGTCAATATGGATGGTGGTGTTGGTGGTTCTTGGAAAGAAGTTTCTGATGAAGAATTTGATGAGATGTTTCCATTTCCCAATATAAAACAACAACTTCCTCAATCTGATACAAAACCTTTGGATATTTAAAATGACTGTAAACACTGAAGCATACTTGGAATTTGTAAATGCTGTTACATCTCAACCAAGTCAAGATAATGAAGCTTTTGTATATCGTATACAAGAGTTGCAAGGTGAAGGATTTCCTTCTGAGAGATTGCTTACTGCTGCAGTAGGTATGTCAGCAGAGGCAGGTGAGTTTACTGAGATTGTCAAGAAGATTGTCTTTCAAGGTAAACCTGTTAATGAAGAAAACCTATTTCATTTGAAACGTGAATTGGGAGACATCATGTGGTATGTTGCTCAAGCATGTATGGGACTTGATACTACAATTGATGAAATTATTGAGATGAATGTAGATAAACTAAAATCTCGTTATCCAGGTGGAGAATTTGATATCCACTATTCTGAGAATCGTGTAGAAGGAGATGTATGATCAATCTTGAACTTGATATTCAAACTGCTGTAGCTCTTAGAGGTACACTATTTCGTGAACAAAATGGATACACTTTAGATTTATCTTGTTGTCCAACAAGAATTATTGATATTCGTAATCTTATTATGTACATTGATACTAAAATTGAAGAACAACTTAATAAGTTAGAACAAGAAAAATTAAAACAAGAAGATGACACACTTGGATATGACACTGGAGGTAAATGATGAAGTATGATCCATTAACTGATAATGAAGTTGATGATGCAGCAAAAGAATTTTTTCCTAAATTTGATATTGTTCATCGTATGATGCCTGAAAATTGTACAGTAGAAGACTCTCTCAAAGTCTTAGAAACTATATGTAATATGGCACAAAAAAAACGTGTATTTGAAAAAGAATTAACACCACCATTTGGATTCAATAAAAAAGATAAAAATGAGGATGAAAAAAATGATGGGGAAACTTGATCCAGAAGAAAACGTTATGAAAGATATTCCTCTTGGAGATATTACCAGACATGATTTGACAACGATCAGTGATAAATTCTTTGCTTATGAAGAAAATGGAATCATGGATTGTATTCAAGATTTTATTGAAACTCTCAACTGGGAAGAGAATGATGATATTGTGGTTGAACTTGGTGGTACTCAAGTGAGTGGTATTGAACAACCTGAAGAATATAATAAAAAATGGGCATCTCCATTTGGGCATCGCAAGTACAATAAAGATGCATTTATTGTCATCAGCAATCAATCCCATAGAGATTTGACTAGATCTCAACCTATGGATAGAGAACATAAACCAGCACATCCATATGAGGCAAAGAAGTGAGAAAGATTATCTAAATATAAATAAGTGTAGGAATTAGTGTAATCAGAGATGTCTGCAGAAATGCGTAATTTTATGGAAGCATATGCTGCTGTCCATAGTAATGAATCAAGAGAAGATTTAAATTCTAAAAAAGATCCTATCAGTGAGATGAATTTGTCTGCACTGAATCATTTAGATTTTGTTGACATCTCTGAAGAAATTTTTGAGAGTATTCTTAAAGATAATACACTTTCTGAGTGTATAGAAATTATTGAAGGATTTATTCCTGAAACTGATAATGTTGGAAGATCAAGGAAAGTAGATAGAATTACAGAAGCATTTACTGAAACTCTTAATTTAATTCTTTCAAAATCTACTGATGTAAGATTGGAAGAGTTCGCTAAGCATAGACAGAATAGGATTCATCAAGAATCTTGGTCTGAAAGAATGGGGCAGAATAAATCAGCAAAGAGACTTCATGAGAGACTTGTTGCTCATGATAAATTGAATGTAAAGCAAGGATTGCTTCAGATGATTGAAGCATATAAAGAACTTACTAGAGACAAGAGAAACACCATGTTCCGTAAGGCAGGTAACCTGTCACGTACAGCATTGCAAGGTGGTGACAAAGGAACTGAGGCAGGCAAAAAGTCTGGTAAGATTGTCAAGGCATTGAATAAGGATGCTGAGAAGTACAATAGAAATGATGTAAAGGAAGCAGCAAAACCTGATTATATTGACCTTGATGGTGATGGTGATAAAGAGGAGTCTATGAAGAAGGCTGCTAAAGATAAAAAAATGAAAGGAATGAAGAAAGAATCATATTTGGAAACAGATATGGACAAGCGTAAGAAAAATAATGAGAAGGCACGTAAAGATATGAAAAAGATGGGAACTTCTATGAAGAACCCACATTTTGGTGATGGTCCTACTGGTAGTATGTCTTCTGAAGAAGTTGATTCTTTTGATAGTGCTCTTAATATTCTAGTAAATGAAGGTTTCTCACAAGAAGATGCTATTTACATCATGGCAAATCTAGATTGTCTTGATGAATCTATGCAGGATCGTAGAAATCCTGAAAAGTATGAAGCATCTGCAAAGAAATCTGAATCAAAAGGAAGTGGAGCTGAAAGGAGAGTTCGTGATAGACTCAAGACTATGGATCCCAAAGCAGCAGAGAATATGAAAGCACAAATGAGAGCAGTTGGATTGAGTGTTTGATAGATGGCATCTCCAAAAAGTCCAGGACTCAAACCAACTGAATTGGGTCTTGGTGGAAAATATAGCAACATTAGTTTATATAAAACTGCTTTAATAAATGGTATTAATTCTAAGAAAAAGGAATTTGATGCTGTTCATCCAGAGTATACAAATTATCTTATTTTTTTAGTAAATAATGCAGGTTCTGGAAGAGCGTTTGCTGGTTTTAATGAACTTAAGCAAATACTTTTGAAGACTCCAACTGTTAGTGATAGCAAAAATTCTTTTTCTGAAATAGAAAAATATTTTGCTGAAGCAGTAGGTCCTATTGCTATAGTAGAAAGTAATGAATATAAAGGTAAAACTCCATTTACTAATAATTCATCAGTAGGAGTTCCTACAAGTAAAAATGAAAGTGGATATGATTTCACTATTAACGGCACTGAGATTACAGTTAAGATGCCAACAGGTAAAACAAATACTTTAAAACCTGGTGATATAATCAATGATAAAGAATTTTCTAAATTAGTTGCTAAATCTACAAATAGAAAATTAAAAGTTCTCTATAAACTTTTTGAAACACTGAATGATGCTACAACTAAAAGGGGTGCATATACTGCCATTTATGG